>WLWD01004495.1_pt1 | contig 43700 bp, 43 predicted proteins | sample 6712731 | NCBI WGS metagenome assembly WLWD01 (sample SAMN12718690, study PRJNA576275) | sponge metagenome | isolation source: marine sponge | host: Mycale hentscheli | place: New Zealand: South Island, Marlborough, Capsize Point | collected 2014-11-01 | reverse complement strand
ATTAATCCATTAGTATATCTTTGTTGAGGAAGTTAGCCAAATTAAAAAAAAGATGACCTAAAATGTCAGAGGCCAAGGAGGGAAGGCGAGATTTGGCTAAGGGGAACCATGAACTTAAATGAAGCCCTGATTTAACAAGGGTATTGACCATGCAGTTACGCAGCCTATGTAACTCATTTCACTGGAAAACAAGGCCAAATATGTTAAATCCATGAAATGAGGTGCATAGCTAGCTGAATACAGGAGATTCATATACATACATTGTGATTTTCACTTACCGTTCCCCATGCTTTAAATTAATGAAGAAAAGCGGGAATTCATGCCTGCAGGCAATGCCAAATAATGCTGTCTCGTCCAGCGCATGATAACGCTTTGATGATCGTAGGCTATCACCAGCAAGGAAAGTGCTACAACCCTATGAATAAGACAAGATATGTGAAAAGAATGAAAGAAATGTAACATTGTATAAGTGAAGCAAGTGCTACACGTTGATGTCTAAATTAATGGCATGTCAAAGTTCAACGTGTGTATAGGCTCATAGGTCTCATGGGACAATTGCCAGTGATACTGAACAACACTCTGACATACATAAATGGTAAAATGTTGTTAGGCGGTTAGCATAACTACAACCCATAACACACACTGCAAAGGATTTGGAATTGAGTTTGAATGCTCACCTTGGTCACTTTTTTTGAGGTGGTATTATATGAAGCCACATATTCATCCACTTCATTTCGATCAAAGAATACAGACCCATGCAAAGCATCTCTGTGGCTAATTCCTGCAGCCTTTTTTCTTGGAAGACCACAGAGTGCACCTGCTGACAGAACTAACACTCCAGATTCCTATAGAAAAAAGCAGATATGCATCTTTACAAGTGAATAAAATATTCTGAATGAATGTGATAATGTGCATTAATTAGACCAACATAAGTGAGTACTAAGCAGGTGAACGAACAAAACATAACAAAGATATCACTATTTTAATTACATTAGTTACCTTTGGGCAAGCTGGACACACATTGCCTTTGTCAAGGCCAGAACAAATGAAAGACAACTGTCGTAATTCCACCTTTAGCCATCTATACTCCTCAAAACAGTCTATCATTACGGCATAAAAGTTTCGTCCCTAAAACCACCAATACAGTAGTACTTGATATATTTAATAAAATAAAAAAGATTACAAATACTCGCCTTAGTCAACGGATGCTTGCATTTAAAATCAATGGCTTTACAGAAGTCGTTCAGTGACACTTGAGCCTCCAGAAGAAGCGCTTCTGCCCAATTAAAAAACTCAAAGGAGAATGCAAACTGAGGTCGCTTAGGAGATGACGGCCAAAGGCGTGCCCGTACCATAGTTATCACAAGTGGTTCACAGGCACACGCTGTAAACTTGATCTCATGCTCTTCACCTATATTTTTTTTAAAAACAACTTTTTTACATGATTATCCCATTATAGTGAACTACAACTAAGTGCACTGCTAAAAAAATAATATAAAATATAAATTATGTATCTTTAAATTTGATTTTGGCACTCCATATTCAGACAGTACATGCAGTGATATAGTTACTTGGATTAGATACTTAACCGATTAATCGCGGAAGACGCAAATACGCGTCAATTAAGAAAAATCTATAACCGCGGAGGACGCGAAAATGCGTCAAAAATGCGTCTTCGCGTCCACTTCGCCCTGGAGCTTTGTGGAGTCAAGGAAGCCACCAATCACAATTGCAGACGATTCTATATTGTTGTAAGTATATTTTAGGCTTATAAAATACATAGACTGCCATAAGAAAATGTTGAGTAAATTTTGTCACAACAATAAGACTTCTTTCTGATAAAGTATAAATTGAAAATATATTTCATAATATAATAAAGGTACACAGAATAATTTTTTACAAAGCAATATTGCTTTAGCTATAACTGCTCATTATATGACAAGTAGAAAGCTATCTTGGCAAGTGGAACACTGGCACTTCAGCATCCTAGTGATGAAGACAATATTCTTGACCTGGCACAGCATGGCAGTGACAAGGATTGCAGTGACCAGGATGGCAGTAACTCTGATGGTAGTGACGAGGAGTTTGATGACAGCAAGAATGACGACTTCACTACTGATGGGTGTAGTGACTGTAGCAGTTACTAGATGGTCAAGGACTCTGACGAGAGAACGGAATTGATGATTCTGAAATAGCGATTTCTACAGGAATTTTAACCACATTCTTTATAGCAATAAGTAATAATAAATATTGTTATACAACAGGTGAGACTGCAGGGAGCCCTATGACATTATACTTCTATTATGCTATGACCAATTGGACTTGGGGTAAGATCACCAACTGTTCTGTCAACAATGCAGCCTACCAGCACATCAAAAGTAAAGACACCTTGGAGTACCAAACTGAATACACTCAAATATTCTATCATTTATTTGTGATGTACCTGTTTTCATGCACAAAAGACATAAAAAGCTTCTCTGTTCACAAAATTTATAACAGATTTCTCAGTTCAAATTAAAACACACCCTAAATAAATATCAACAAATTCTTCCTGAATGTAAGACAGATGCGTGCAAAAACACTTTCTCTTACCTCTATGATCGAGTAGCAAACTGCTTCAGCCATGAAACCATACTTCCAACCTTACTAGTGTGCTTACTAAGAGCCTCAGTGTGATGCCATAAAAGTTTTTGCCAAACGGTGCGAGTACTTTGTTATTTTTCAGTCGGGAACAGCTCCTTAGCGTCGAATTTATGATTTCCCAATAGCCTAGAGCGTACTCTATCGTTCGATAATACTGTCCCCGAGGCAATCTTCAAACGTTCGTCTTCTTTCTCTCGCTTAGTGTCACCCTCCCACCAAGCAATCAATTCTCTGTGTCTCGCGTGCGCCCGTGACCGCGTTACGTAAGGCGCAATTAAATTTTTTATTCGCGTGTAATCGGTTAACACCACTTCAGTAAACACATGAACTATAACTAGCATGTGTTCCAATAGCAGAAATATGGCGAGTGAGCCGCCACACCGCCACTATTCCGCGCATGTGGGCACTGTCAAAATATGAAGTTAACATTGAGTAAGCGTTCTGTCACAAAAAAAAAATCTTACTAGAGCAGAACAAGTATGGACACACTGCATGTAATGGCAGAGGCTCCACTCCAATATTATGGATTGAAAAAGGACTAAAACCCAGAAATACCATATTTCCAAAAATAGACTGCACGTGGAGTATTATTATAAACCCTTCAAACTGTGCACAAACAATTCAATGGCGTTACCTATTCTTTACAAGTTTTAGAGCCACTGGTAATTGCTTTATTGTTGTGTCAAAATTGGCTAGAAGTTGAACACTAGAAGTCAAAGAAATGAAAAAATTATAATTGGTAATAATCGAGTCAAAATGTGTAACACTACTTCTAAAAAAGTTAAACTTACAGTACATTTACAGAAAATTCTTCTAACAATAAAATAAAAAATCTGAAATAAAGCAAGAAATTCTGAAACACAAATAAAACGAAGCAAAAATACTAGTTATTCATAATGTAGCCAAAAACAGGATAGTGTCCTACATCACTGGGTAAGCCAGCTACGGCACAAGAAATAACACCTTACCAACTCTATGCCTGCACGCCAACTCGCGAATTGTTCCAGCCATCATTTTTTGATGTACTTACATCTAAACACATTACACCGTAGATAGTGTCTTGCTCACTCACTCGCCGAATAACAAAACCTATGTAGTTACTTCATTGTTGCACAAACCATTTTCCGAGATACAAGTAAGTGGAACCAAGCGAGTTGACGAGCAGACGTGATTCCTCACATCAATGACTTTGGCAGTATGAAAAGATTTGAACATTCCATCCTACATACAAATATGAAATAAGCAACATGCTTAGTTTTACTATAAGCACCTCTTGTAAAAAGCCATTGAAAGTCATTCTGTTCAAATGGAATAGCCTGGGGGGGGAGGGGGAGGATGAATTAGTTGCTAGTGGAAAGGTTAATAAATGAGGCATTTAGTTATATCATTAGCGAGTGATACCAGTACCATGCTATTATGCATAAAAAAAATACATTTATCCATTAATGCATGATAAATGTAATAAATGTCACTATTGTCATAACATTGTACTTACCTCCCAAATTTCACCCTTGTGGAATAAATTGGTTTTTTACATGTGTGGCCGAATAGCAAGATCGACAATAAAACAGTGAAGCACTGCATTGCAAACAGCGATGAGATGCCTCATCTTCTCCTGGAGTCCATTAGAATATTGAACTAAATGAAACCAAAGACTTGTGAAGTTCGGGATGTCTATGTATGAAGTCAAACACGCACAACCTAAACCACCGTGTAAAACACACAGTTATGCAGATGTTGTAATCATCAAGAAATTAAATATCAACACTAAATAATCTGCTTACCATAAAACATTAGACTATAGAGATAGTCAAGATGTTGACGCGTCAATGCTGGTAACACCGACTCAGAACCAGCTACATTGTATTTATCATTGCAAAAAGCAACTGCAAACCCCTTGTAGCCAAGCTCTTCCAGTTCCACAAACTAAATGAGAGACAAAAAAATATGTCATAAATGAATCACAAAACATATTTGATTACCATTTTCTGCATATGACAAAATATCTGTCTAGCTTTTCTTCCCACTTGTCGCTCTGACAATTCAATATCAGCAGTCACATCTTCAGTGAACTGATCCTTCTCCACTTCACTCAGTGTCTCATAACGCTTGCTAGCATTCTTCAGGAGTTGAATGTTACCACCCAACTTAGACTTCTTCCCTTCTAAACAACCACAATAATAATAATAATGACGTCACATCAAAATTAAAACAAAAAATACCTTCAGATTCGGCAAATTTCTTTACAAAACACTGCCACTTAGTTAAGTGTCTTGTTGGCTTAGGCAAACCAATTGCCTCTGCTGCTGCCCTTTTCCTCCTGGTTTTTCTTCTAATCCAATTCTATTTAAAATAGTAAAAGAACTTATGTACTGTTCCAGAAAAACGCTTCTTATACTGAGCCAAACAGCCTGCAACTGTATTGACAGCTAGTATTAGCCTATGTTGTGGTGGTTGAGGGTTCACACAACTGGTGTTTCAGTGTAGTAGAACCATGCTTATGGGCAGTAAGTTAGACACAAATGATGTACACTGTGGTGGGTAAGTTAAATTCATGACTCTCACAAATTAAAGTTGATTCCTTCACATAACATTACAACGGTACAAGTTAAAGTTGAAAGTCCTATCTATTAGTAACATCCCTGGTGACTTCAAATACAAGAAACCACCGTATTGAAAAATATATCGGATAAGGAGACGATCAAAAATTAAACTACATTTTATCTTCTATTTACTAATTATAGCTATAAGCTGCTTCAAACATATCCCATATCTCAGCTGGGTTGATCACATCTCTTTACAGTACAGTATAATGGGTTTTAACAGGGTATGATACAGGGGGTGGGGGGAACCATGGGATTTTCCCCCTACAATTTTCACCTACTTATTAAAAAATACTAATAAACAAAAAACAATTAAGAAAGATAAAAAACAGAATTAACAATGTAATTGCAAAGAAATCATTTACGTAAGTTCATGTAAGGTGAATGTTATAGCAAGAACAAAAATTACAACTATAAGGTCGCTATTTAATCCCCCCCCCCCCTAACAAAAAAATCCTGTATCAAACCTTGGATAACTTTTCAAGTGTCATCACCCACACAACTTTATCCAGTGAAAAAATCATTTTCAGTACTGTAGTTATTTGAAAGCGATACTCGAACATCTACCAAACTTTAACCTGCACATACTCTGCACAATCCAAACCCATGAAAGTGTATTCACAAAACATAACTGCTATATGAGGTATCAACTCCTTTTTCACTGATAGCAAAGACATTGTTAACCAAATCATTTCAAGCACATGCACTGAATAAACAGCCAAATAAAAATATTAAAGTGAAGCTTATCAATATTTAAAAAAATATATTCTAGCTAGCCCTATGAACAGCTTAGAACCTTCCTCCCTGCCGCAGAATAAAGCAACTAATAACAAAAACTAAAAATTGCTTGCTTTTGGTTTTAGCGCAGGCTCAAGGTTGTAATTGGCTTGTAATTGGTAAAGTATGGTTAGGTTGCACAGCACAATAGGTCTTGTGCTGCATATGAACATATACATCTGACAATTTAGCCAAGGTAGATTAAGAACGAGTACGACAATACAATAATATAGAAAATGGAGAAAATCAACTTTATATTCAACTTTTTTCATGTTTCCTGTTTTGGAATTTCTAGTTTGGATAATTGATAAGAGGCATCCTTAGAATGTCAAGAACAATTGTATGTGTTTGTAACAAAAAAGTCCCATCGAGAAGGAATTTTCGGTGTTTCATTTTGTGTTGCGCCTCAGGAAAAGGAAAGGGGGGAGGGACAACCCTTGCACATGTCAGAGTTCAACAAGCTGAGTAAAATATCCAACTACTGTAATTATTTATTGTACTTCTGATACTAAACCAATTACAAACTTTGCTACATGCACACTCAAGAAGATCAATGCTTGCATGATACCAAATATTCAAACAAAAAGTCTGTTGCGCTCATATATATAAAAATGCCTGAATCTTAATGAAAATCTGTTACACTTCTCATTGGGAACATTATAGTAAACATGGCTTGAAAATTTTATCCATCTACATCATACCGTGAGAATACAAGCTTTCCAAGGCGGTTACCTGGCTTGGAAACTTCCGACAACCTGAAGCTACGCCATCAGCACTGAACGGTACAGATCCTTCCCCTTCGTCTTCAAAGTCTGACTCTTCCATTACTACCCGCGCGGCTACACGAACCTGAAATGACCACGTGGAATTTGAGAATCCTCGCTAACCCTCACGTGATAAAAGCGCCATTTGTTGTGGGCACCTTCATGCACCCGTCGCACCCGTCACACCCGTGGTACAGGGTTTCTGTAATTTCTGTCTGCGGTGACGGGGTGAGGTGCTCGAAGCGGGTGAGATGAGAGTTGCTGCAAGCTGCAAACTAATATGGGGTGTAGCTCAGTGGTTGTCTCAGCTCTACTTTAAGGTCTAGCTATGGGCCAGTATCAGGGGAAGTCTACCAAAGGAATCGACGAAGAACTAGCTGGTGATCAAAAGCCTGACGCAGCTGTAGAAGATTACTCTACCTCAATCGTAAGGCCGTTGCGGGAGTGACAAATGCAGATATTCAGCCTCAGCCTCCAGTGTTTGGGTCTCCATTAGATAGTAAGTGGTCTGGGATTTGTTATTTACAATTTGTGTTTACTACTAGTGGTGTGCTTGAGCACAAATGGCGAGGGAGCCTTAAACTACACTATTGTTATTCAAACTTTGTTAAATTAAGCATATACGGTAGAGGGGATTCAATGCCATAGTAACCACTCCCCTCAACTGTTTGAATTGAAAACGAAGCAACAAAATCAAGTCACATTATTTAAAATTTTCTTTGTGATATTCTTAATAGTAGTTGTAACGCACAAAACTTTCACACAACTGAGCATACCTACGCAAGACTTACCTTCGTGTCTAGTGGACAATGAATTTTCCAGTAAATGCTGTTGAGTAGGGCTTATTACTGTGACAAATAGCGACTAACTTGAATAGAAATGGAGCTCCCATAAGTTTAGAGTTTTAACTGCACACGCAAAAGAATTCATAGCCATACACACGATTCAATTTCTAAGGTGATACGGGTAATGGTAGCTAAACCAGAGGATACTGTTTAGTGAAGTTTGGGACGGGGTCGAACGCGGAACGAACACAAAAATACGCGAGGGTCAAAGTACAAAATGACATACGTATGTCCATACATACTGATAAACAAACATCCCCGATTTTCAATTGTGTCACCCCTGTAAGTGTCTCGCTCGCTACGCTCGCTCGCCAATTAGTATGAGCCCAGTAAGATACATTGGGGAAGGATTTATGGACCCCACTCTGACTGCCCAGCTTAGAAATGTATGTCATAGTGTGTCTGTGCTGTGATTAAGTGAAGTTCTTGTTCATCTCTGTTTCTCTATACTTCCTGGCGTAGTAGTGGCACATGGAAGTTGGTGGGATTGGCATGTTCATGTAGTGGTTGGTTGCCATGTCCATAAACTTGTGTTGCCATGACTACATTCACCATTCTCTCTTCCTTATATCAGTCTCCCCATTCTCTCTCTCTTTTTTTTTCTTAACCTTTACAGCAAACATAGAATTGGACAGCCAGTATAACACATATTGGAGCAAACCCATAAATAACTTGCTCATAAATTGAATTGAACCGTATTGGTAGTGGGTGTGTCTTGTAGTACATGTCGGCAGATTATCCCATGATATGGTCCCTGGACTATTGAGGAAGGGAGAGGGGTTGGGGGGCATGGAGATAGCGGCCAGTTCTTGAGTTCACTGACTGTACCCGCCTACACACAATCAGAACCTAGATAACTTCAAGTCTGTGATATTACTTGACCATCTTTGACAATAGCAGTGAAAATTTGCAGCACCTTTTAAATGCTAAAATTCCTGAAAATTTGGTGCAATCAAGATGAGAGATGAGGATAGATCTATAGGGCAAACTTAATTAGTATGTGTATGATGTACAGCAATACTTTTATTGAGCAATTGTTTAACATGGTTGACTTTTGAAACTATAATAGAATGTTTTGGGCTCATAATGGTGAGCTGATGAAGGACTTCGAATCCAAAAAGTTCTCTTATTGTTTCACAAGTCAACTATGTTAAACAATTGCTCAATAAAAGCATTGCTGTACATCATTCCTCAATGTAGTGATGAGCCTATACTCTATAACATATGCATGTTTGTTTGTGTTTGTTTGTGTTTGTTTTTAGATGAGAGTTTCATGGCCAGTATGGACTCAGCCAGTTTGGATTCTTCGAGTATTTCTGAAACTTCCCCAGAAAAGCAGTCGACTCCACTAAAAAGGAATTCCAATTCAGAGGGTAAGAATCATCAATTCACTAGATTTGGGTAGACAGTGTGATTCCTAATTGTCAGGATGCTGGACATTTTTGTCACACCTATGAAATAAGCCTTTTACAAAAAAAAATTATAGTGCGGGGTAAACGTGATTTGCTAATAAGGTATATAATATATATATATATATATATATATATATTTATTGCAGCTTTGATATTTTTACTTGAATATTTCCGCATCACGCGAGCGTTCTGTATTCTCCCATATTGTACGGTTTATATTGTACGCTACTTGTAGCGCGCGCGTAGCGAGTAAAATCAATGACAATTGTATTGTAACCGGTTGAGAAAAATTTCAAAGAAGCAATAAATCACTTATCACACTCGTCGTACAATATGGGAATGATATTTTACTCTCACGCCACATTTTCACTCGCCTTTGGCTCGTGAAAATATTTTGCGTGCTCGTAAAATATTTTCCCATATTGTACTCTGACTCGTGCTATAAGTATTATATATATCTGTTAACCGAGGAACTGAGTTATAAAACTCGGTAACAAAGTTAGACTGGTGTTATTGGTGAGTGAGACTAATGAGATGGGTACTGTTACAAGCCAATGGTGTGACATTTGAGGTGTATCTTTAGTTAACTTTTTCAACCACGTCACGGATACCACATCGTAGCTGACTGCTAGGAAACAACAACCCTGCTCCTACTTCAATCCGCCATTGTACATTTGCTTCCTCATAATCTCTTGTACTTGTGCTTATAAAACGATAAGATAGCAGAAGTATTGGATTAATGCTAGTAGGAGAGCTTACCTGATGTGGCATTGTTGGGACAACAAACAATAGAAACAGCTCATTGTTTACAATTTTTCACTTGTTGTAATTGTAATGTTGTACTCATAGTGTATAATTTCTCTCTCAGACTTCTTTTACTCACTAGATGTGTTCTCTCTTTCACAGGCTTTTTTAATTTTTTTTATTAACAATACTGAATTAAGAATATTTAGTTGCCACCGGGAACCCAGGGTACTCTCTCTCTCTCTTCAGTAGTGTAATGGAAACTCGTATAATCATTGAGTGAGAGCTTAGAGCTGGAGATGGAGATGTAAATGTGCCTTGATTGATGAATGATTTATACGGTAGTTGATAAAGGATTAGATGAATAGCTTTGTTGCCATATGTGTTGGAGCGTGCCACTGGGGTACAATAGATAGTATAAATTCAGATTGCATCTCTCTTGTGCAGTCTCTTTGCTGTGAAAGCAACAATGTGTTAGAATCTAGTCTCACCATTTGATATGTGAGATTCAATTTTATTAAAGTTGTGTCGTCTACTGCTAGTTTATTTACCAACTCACGTAATAGTGAAATATTCACACTTTGTATATATTGTATTCGGCTCTTTAATACCGACCAATCAGATTTCTTCCATGTGACTGGGTTGGTTTTAATTCCGTAGATTTGTGTGTGCGTGCTGCTTAGATTTACAAGTCATTTATTGTGTTTACTTGAATTTACAGTGGGTGTGGTTAATTTACTGGTGGCATGGTAACCTCACCACTGTGAATAAGAACTAAATTTTACTTGAACATTGAAACTTTTTTTTTTAGTTGATCGCAGTACCATTCCAATTGTGTTTCGCTGGGACAGTGGAGGTAGTGAAGTCTATCTGTGTGGCACTTTCAACAACTGGGAGTCCAAGATACCAATGACCAACAGGTAATGATGGGATAGAATTGGGTAAAGTGTGGGCACGATACCAATGACCAACAGGTAATGAAGGGATGGGATTAGGTAAAGTGTGGACTTACTAGTATTGCTCAACAACTGGAAGTCCACAATGCAATATGTGACCGTCTACAGGAAAATCGGGCACAACGCGGCCCCGACGAATATTTTTTTTGCAGTTACACACTCCTCGGCAAGCAGACGTTAAGCTCTACAAGTTTTATCGCCTTAGCTTTAGCCATTCCCACTATATATCACCTAACCGTTCCCTTAGTTAGGCTTATTTAATACAATTTTAAGAACTAAATGGATCTTTTTGCGACGTCTACGCATGCCGCGTTGTGCCCGATTTTCCCATAGATGGTCACATGTATTGATGGGACAAGGTTAGGTAAAGTATGTTCAAAATGGTGTTCAACATTCAACAACTGAGAGTCTCTGAATATGTACCACATATTGATGAGATGGAATTAGGTAAAGAGGAGCATGGCTGCTGCAGTGACTCACTGGTATTGATGAGTAAAGAGGAGCATGGCTGCTGCAGTGACTCACTGGTATTGATGAGTAAAGAGGAGCATGGCTGCTGCAGTGACTCACTGGTATTGATTGAGTGTGGATATAATTAAAATACAGTTCCATACATTTATGAAGGACCAACATCCTCCAGTCTCAGATAGATGTAGTCGTTGTGTCAATTACCGTTAGTGGTACAATTTGGTGATGTATAAGATGACATGTGCTAATGATTGGTGTGTGTGTGTGTGTGTGTCGTAGTCAAGGTGATTTCACAGCTATAGTTGATGACAAATATCATGTCTGTGCATCCACGACCTCGCCTGAAACCGCACTATGACTCTGGCAATACTTTCTCCGCCACAACTTGTAGCCGACTCTGAACTATCCTGGCTACTAGCTTGCCTACCACATCCAATAGCGCTATTCCCCTCCAGTTGACACACACATGCAGGTTGCCTTTCTTCGGGATAGGGACAAGGATAGCATTTATCCAGTCCTGAGGTACTTGCCTTTCCTCCCAAACCATGCTCAAGAGTTCTCTCTCAGCATTGCGACAAATCCACTGTGCTTCCGTCCTACTTTCAGCATCTCAGGGAGGACCCCAGAGCTCCCAGCAGCTTTCCCATTCTTCAACTTTGTCAGCGCCTTCATCACTTCTACCATGCTTGGGACACCAGCCAGAGTATCATCCTCCTCCCGTTGCTTCATCTGCTCCAACACACTTGAGTCATACTCAGACACTACATTGAGTACCTTAGTGAAGTGTTGCCTCCAGCGCGCATGTTGCGCGTTAGTGCTCTTACAGGGTAAGCCCTCACTATCGTGAATGGTGACCGCTCTGTAGGGAAGCAGTCCCCTCCTGCCTCGCTGCATGTCACGGATACATCTCCACACTGCTTTCCCTCCCAACCGCTCTCTCTCCACTTCCTCAGCCTTCTGCATGTACCATGCATTCTTAGCACTCCTGACTGCTCTTCTAGCTTCCCCCCTAGCCATTTTGAATCTTGTGTGGTCAGCCTGCTTCCCTGAACCCAACCACTTGGTGCAAGCGTCATTCCTGAGATTGAGAAGTGGTTTCAGCTTGTTCAGGGACTCCTGGAACCAATCTGGCTGTCGTCGTGTTGTTGTTCCCAACACATTCTCTGCTGCTGTTGTCAGAGTAGCACGGACTACATCCCATCTTTCAGCTACATCCTCATCATCCTTGCATGCTTCGTCAGTTCGCTCCAGAACCTCATTCAGATACCTGTCACACATCTCCTGCCTTTCTACTTCCTCATTCAGCAGCTTCCCCACATCATACCTCTTGGTCTTCGTCTTCCTGGCCCTTGACTTATAGTGAAACTTCATGGTAGCCACAACAAGGTGATGGTCAGTGTTACAGACAGCCCCTCTCTCACAGTCACATCCTGGCACAGCTTCCTGTCCTCTGCCTCACTACAATGAAATCGATGCAACTCCACTGCTTGGACCTTGGGTCAGAGCTCATTATTGCGGCCGGAAAACGGAAGTTTTCCTACCAATCGCGTCACGTGCCGGTTAAATGTTTGCTCGATTGGCAAAATGGCCGCCATGCACAAAACAGGAGTAAACGCTGTCTTACCTCGAGTGACTCCAGCGGTAGTGAAATAACACAGAAAAGAGCAAAGAGGCAAGTGAAATATTCAACATTTGAAAAGTGGAGGCGAGAACTTAATCGAGAGCATCGATGTTTAGAGTGGCTCAAATGTGATCGAGACGAGCACGACCGCAACCTCGTGAGTACTCTCTGGTGCAATGTATGTCGCCGTTATAAAGAGAAGCTACAAGGAATGAGGAACTATACTGGCATTTGGGTGTCGCTCTACTAATCACAAGACGAGTAACATCGCGGACCATGCTTCCAATAATCACCACATTGCTACCATGTAACACTTGGATATGGAACGCAAAAGAGCCCAAGGTATACCTCAAGTAGATTATTCTCCCATTATTCAATGTATGACAAGGCTAAATGAGGATGAAAGGAAGAAGTTAAAAGGAAAATTTGAGATTTGTTACATGTTAGCTAGAGAGAGCCTGGCTTTTGTCGAATATGTTCCATTGCATGCATTGTCTGAGCGTCATGAAGTTTCTTTGGGTCAGAATTATAAGACGCCAGACTCAGCAAAATTGTTTACTCATTGTATTGCAGAGTCTCAACGGAAATCATTGTATTTACAAAAATGTAAAAATAAAGTCAAAAAATGAAGGGAAAAAAATTTTTTTTTTAAACTCAGAACTGAAGGAGAAGTATCCTGTGTGAGTCATACATACATTCATTATCACACTAATGTCAGGAGCAGACTCATTATTGAGGTTGAATTGGTTATTACATGGTGCAGAGTTAGGTAGACCCAAGGAGATAACTGATGAAGATGATGCTTTGTGTAGCATCAGTAGTGTGGTAGCAGTTTGTCAGCATGTGGTAAGGTGTGGTCAATCTTGGTTGCAGTGATACACTGTGGTTGGTTGGCATGTATCTATTATTACTTTGGGATACTAATGAGCTGGTGTAGGTTAGGACCAAACCAATGTTGACCCCTTACCAAGCACCTATGTATTAGGCGACTATATTTTTTTATGTATAATACAAGTATGTGCTGCTAGATGTCACGCCTCTTTTTAACAACTTCAAAGTTGAAATAACAAAGTATAAAGTAGACATGCAGAGAGTTTATTGGCAGTTCAGATTACACAATACTATGAAGGTATGATAACCATTTTTAGTGGGACTGCTTCTCATGCAGGTATGTGTGTATATACATATGCACATGCCCAGTACACACTCTGGTGCAAAGTCAACACAGTGTTCTCGCTAAAGCGTTGTAGCGCGGGGGGCCCCCGCTCTATTGGCTCCCTTAAAAAAATATTTTTTAAAAATATTTAAAAATTACTACCACGCGTGCAATAAATGCAGCTGCTAAATCTGGCTGTCTTCTCCGTTCTGGCTTCTGCAGACAAGTTTTAGTTAACCTTCGCTACGTTGGACTATATTCTCAGCTTCCTTTTTAGTGATGGCTGGAAGTAGGCAGTCCCACCACAGAGTTGGATACGATTCTTCTTGGGAACGGGAATTTCCCTGGCACCAGCCGGTTTTCGACGCTTCCAACACAACTGTTGAAGGACTTCTCTGCAACATTTGTAAGCGGCATCGCACGGGACAAAGGAACAAAGCGGGACCGTGGAGTACGAACTTGCACTCTTTTGAGAAGGGACATTTTGCAGCGCCACAAACGATCCCTCATGCACAAAGAAGCTGAAGAGATGGAAGCAACCAGGCTGGCATCAAAGAAGGATGGAGGAATCAGGCAAGTTATGTCTGCTCGTGTTTTAGCTCAGAGGAAAGCTATTATAGGAGCACTTCAAATGATGTACTGGCTAGCTAAGGAGGAAATACTGCACACAACTAATTTTAGTTGTCTCAAGGACTTAGTAGTGAGGCTGGGCTGTGACTATATGCGTGATCTTTTTGTTGGGAGAAATGCACAATACACTAGTGAGCAGACCATAGCAGAGTTGCTGCAATGTCTAGCACAAGTCATTGAGGAGAAGACGGTTGCTGACATCCAGTCAAGTGCTTATTTTTCTCTCATGACTGATGAGTCTACTGATGTCAGTGTATTGAAGCAGTTAGTACTAGCTGGGCGGTATCTAACTAACGGGGAAGTGAAAACATCCTTTTTGCACATCACTGACCTTGCAAATGGAACAGCTGAAGCCATTGAAGGATCCATATTGAAGTATCTATCTGACAACACCCTCCAAGTGAGCAAATTGTGTGCTTTTGGCAGTGATGGAGCAGCAGTAATGGTGGGTAGATCTAATGGTGTTGCAGTTAGATTGCGTAGTCACAGTCCCAAACTTATTCAAGTTCACTGTGTTAACCACAGGTTAGCTTTGGCTGCATCACAGGCTAGTGATTCTGTGCCATACTTGAAGCAGTTCAAGTCCATTTTGCAAACACTTTTTTATTTCTATCAGAACAGTCCTGTGCAAATGGCTAGTCTGCATGCCATCCAAGAGATCCTAAATGATCCAGTTATCAAATGCAAGCAAGCGAAGGATGTGCGCTGGTTGTCACATGACAAAGCTATTAAGGCTATTGTCTCTAGTCTTCCTTCGCTTCTAGTTAGTCTTGACAGAGAAGCTTCTGAGAAAGGGGAACCTATTGCCACTGAACTTTTAAAGTTCATGAAAACATATAAATTTGTAGCCTGTGCTTACCTCATGTCTGATGTTTTACCACATCTCAGTCGGCTTTCTAAAATATTTCAGAATGAAAATGTTGATTTTTCTCTCATACAACCATGCTTGCAAAGCACAATTGATGCTATTAGTGTGTATGAGCACACAGATGGTCCTAACCTTCTGAAAGTTGAAAATATCCTGACCTCTGATTTGAAGGATTTTCAAATTTTGGCGACCACAACTCACAAGAATAGCTTCAAGTGTAATGTTCAGAGAATGTACATTCAGGCAATTGTCAGACACCTAACTGATAGGTTTCCAAATGTGGAAATCATAGATGCATTCAATATCTTCAACCCGCAGTCTATGCCAGCAAGTGAAGAAGAACGTGCTACCTATAGCCAAGAAAAGTTGCAAGTGCTCCTGAGAACATTTGGTGAAGGTCCCAATGCAGAAGTGGACAGTGTTGAGTTGAACAGTGAGTGGGAGGGTATGAGGAGATTGATTCACACTCAATATTCATCCTTCACTTTAAGACAGATGTTGCGGCTCCTCTGTTCAAATCAGACACTACGAGATATACTCAAAATGTTTTAATATATTACTTTTGTCAGAGTAGGATTGGTATTTGTAGACATTAGTTAGTGAAATAATTGAAATGAGGCGTAGTTGCATGTAAACTAATTATTGTTTGGTAGTTAAGTTTAGTCAAATACTCGTATGGTGGATGTCATATATTTACCCAATAGATCATGTTGAACGTAGTAATTATTCTCATATAATTGTAGGAGACATACCCACTTCTGTCCAAGCATTTCAAGGCTGTGGTAAGTGTGTCAGCCAATGCATATCTTTCTGAGTGGTCTTTTATTGTGGGTGTGTCATAATCTGGTAAAGGGTTTCCAGACTTCTATCTATGCATCGCCATGGTTTCTGACTATGTTTGCGTCTGTGTTGTCGCTGGATGTCTCCTTCAGAGTGCTGGATCTGGTGATGGTGGAGGGTAAGGAGTTCTTGTTTAGAGTTGGCCTGGCTTTGCTGGAGACCAGTAGAGAGACTCTGGTCATGGATGGACATGGAGGAGATGATGAAGGTAAGAGAAATGACAGAGTGTGCTGAGAGAATAAAAGAAATAGATTTTTCTTCCCTCTAGCTAGACTGGATGTTTATAGCCTATCATACTGTTTGTTGTCTTGTTTGTTTGTTTGTTTGTTTGTTGATTCTCCTCCCCCTGTGTTTGTTTGTTTGTTGATTCTCCTCCCCCTGTGTTTGTTTGTTTGTTGATTCTCCTCCCCCTGTGTTTGTTTGTTTGTTGATTCTCCTTCCCCTGTGTTTGTTTGTTTGTTGATTCTCCTCCCCCTGTGTTTGTTTGTTTGTTGATTCTCCTCCCCCTGTGTTTGTTTGTTTGTTGATTCTCCTTCCCCTGTGTTTGTTTGTTTGTTGATTCTCCTCCCCCTGTGTTTGTTTGTTTGTTGATTCTCCTCCCCCTGTGTTTGTTTGTTTGTTGATTCTCCTCCCCCTGTGTTTGTTTGTTTGTTGATTCTCCTCCCCCTGTGTTTGTTTGTTTGTTGATTCTCCTTCCCCTGTGTTTGTTTGTTTGTTGATTCTCCTCCCCCTGTGTTTGTTTGTTTGTTGATTCTCCTCCCCCTGTGTTTGTTTGTTTGTTGATTCTCCTCCCCCTGTGTTTGTTTGTTTGTTGATTCTCCTCCCCCTGTGTTTGTTTGTTTGTTGATTCTCCTCCCCCTGTGTTTGTTTGTTTGTTGATTCTCCTCCCCCTGTGTTTTCTTTGCTTCCTCTTCCACTCCACAGACACAAGTGCTAGGATGTGTGATTTTATTTATTTTTCACAAACCTAATTATAAAACTTTGATCAGAGCACGTTTAGATTTGTTTGAATATTGACATGCGTCCACCATAGTGTCAGGTAGAGTGTAGTGATGTTTGTGTGTTTGTACAGTATTTCCAGAGAGGAATGAGATCATTGCAGAGAGTGAACCAGAACAACTGATACAGAGAGCTCTGAAGATAAAACTGCAGTCCAAGAGAATGAAGTGAGTCAGAGGAGCCGCACAGTTGGGGGAGGAGCCGCACAGTTGGGGGAGGAGCCACACAGTTGGGGGAGGAGCCACACAGTTGGGGGAGGAGCCACACAGTTGGGGGAGGAGCCACTCATTGGGGGAGGAGCCCAACAGTGGGGGAGAGCCACACCAGTTGGGGGGAGCCACACAGTTGGGGGAGGAGCCCAGTTGGGGGAGGAGCCACACAGTTGGGGGGAGGAGCCACACAGTTGGGGGAGGAGCCCACACCAGTTGGGGGAGGAGCCACACAGTTGGGGGGAGCTCACCGTTGGGGGAGGAGCCTCACAGTTGGGAGGGGGGAGCCTCACATTGGGGAGGGCCACACAGTTGGAAGAGAGAGCCACCACCAGTTGGGGAGGAGCCACACAGTGGGGGAGGAGCCACACAGTTGGGGGAGGAAGCCACCACACCAGTTGGGGGAGGGAAAGGACGCCCACACAGTTGTGGGAGGAGCCATTCACAGTTGGGGGACCGGAGCCACTCAGTTGGGGGAGGAAGGAGCCACACCAGTGGGGAGGAGCAACAAAGTTGGGGGAGGAGCCACACAGTGGGGGGAGGAGCACACAGTTGTGGGAGGGGAGAGCAACCAGTTGGGGAGGAGCCAACAGTGGGGGGAGGAGGAGCACACAGTGCGGGGAGGAGCATCATTTGGGGGAGGAAGCCACACAGTTGGGGGGAGGCGGAGAGGAGCCACACAGTGGGGGAGGAACGGAGCCACACAGTTGGGGGGAGGAGCCTCACAGTTGGGGAAGGGCCACACAGTTGGGGGGGGAGACACACAGTGGGGGGAGGAGCCTCACAAGAGTGGGGACGAGCCTCACAGTTGGGGGAGGACCTCACAGTGGGGGGAGGAGCCTCACGTGGGGGAGGAGCCACACAGTTGGGGGGGGGGAGCCTCACAGTTGGGGGCGGAGCCTCACAGTTGGGGGAGGAGCCACACAGTTGGGGGAGGAGCCACACAGTTGGGGGCGGAGCCTCACAGTTGGGGGCGGAGCCTCACAGTTGGGGGACGAGCCCTACAGTGGGGGGACGAGCCTCACAGTTGGGGGAGGAGACACACAGTTGGGGGAGGAGCTCATATTTGGGGGCGGAGCCACTCATTGGGGAGGAGACACACAGTTGGGGGGAGGAGGAAGAGAAACACAGTTGGGGGAGGAAGCCAAACAGTTGGGGGGGAGCCACACAGTGGGGGGGGGGGGGGGGGCGCCTCACAGTTGGGGAAGGAGCCACAGTTGGGGGAGGAGCCTCACAGTTGGGGGGGAGGAAGGAGCCTCACCAGTCGGGGAGGAGCCTCACAGTTGGCGGGAGGAGACACACAGTTGGGGGAGAGCCACTCATTTGGAGGAGGAGCCACACATTGGGGGAGGAAGCCACACAGTTGGGGGAGAGCCTCACAGTTGGGGAGGAGGACACAGTTGGGGAGAGTCCACTCATTTGGGGGCGGAGCCACACAGTTGGGGGAGGAAGGAGCCACTCATTTGGGGGAGGAGCGAGGAGCCACCAGGTTTGGGGGAGGAGACCCACAGTTGGGGAGGGCCACACTACATTGGGGGAGGAGCCACACAGTTGGGAGGAGCCCACACAGTTGGGGGGGAGCCTCACAGTTGGGGGAGGAAGCCTCACAGTTGGGGGAGGAGCATCACAGTTGGGGGAGGGAAGGAGCCTCACGTTGGGGGAGGAGACACACAGTGGGGGAGGAGGAAGCCACTCATTTGGAGGAGGAGCCACACGTTGGGGGGGAGACACACAGGGGGGGGAGGAGCCACAGTTAGGGGGACGAGCACAGAGTTGGGGGACGAGCCACAGTGGGGGAGGAGCCACACAGTGGGGGAGGAGCCACACAGTGGGAGGAAGCAGCACCGTAGGGGGGGGGGGACGAGCCACAGAGTTGGGGGAGGAGCCACACAGTGGGGGGAGGAGCCACATAGTTGAGGGAGGAGCCACAGTAGGGGGACGAGCCACAGAGTTGGGGGAGGAGCCACACAGTAGGGGGGGGAACCACAGTTGGGGAAAGAGACACACAGTTGGGGGAGGAGCCACACAGTAGGGGGAGGAGTCACATTACTGGCATGATAACAATAGTATTTGTTGGTTGTGTTGTTTCTTTAGGTTTGCAAAGGAATATTTGGATAAGAAAGCAAGGAAGGCTTTAGATATCACTGAGATGACAGTAGGTAGTGGATGTCAGGAGTACAGGCGATGCTGGAATAGAAGTAACACAGTTCAATGTCCATCTATTTTCAGAGGCTGCAGAATGAGAACATGGATATCAGACTGTCCCAAATGCAACATGTGAGTGGTTGCCATGGTGAGAACAGTGCACGGAATGTTGATGCAGATCTATGTGGGGAGGGTAAGGAACACACACGCGCACCAAATTACAAAATAAACAAACTAGCAAAAGTGATACCGAGGACATGCATATATGTGACCGTCTAAGGGAAAACCGGGCACAACGCGGCGTGCGTAATATCGAGAAAAGATCGATCGAATTCTTAAAAATGTATTGTTGTAAGCCGACGGAAGGGAACGGTTAGGTCTATTATAGCGGGAACGACTTAAGCTACGACGATAAAACTTGGAGAGCTCAATATCTGGACGCCGACAACTCCAGTAAGTGCAAAAAAAAAAATTTCGAAGGGTGCCGCGTTGTGCCTGGTTTTCCTATAGACGGTCACATATATGGAAATCCCTGATGAGTGGCGGCCGATACCTAACCAGCCGGCTCATTGTCCCGTGCCCACAGAACACAAAGCCAATGCAGCTCACAACATGATACAACTAAAAATAGAGTGTTTGTGCATATAGTTGTCTCCTGTCCTCTCTTCCTGTCTTCTCTTCTGTTTATCTCGTGTCCTTCCTCTCTGCTCCACTTACTTCTCTTTCAATGGAGAGCGGACCCACATCTCACCACCCCTCCCCCCCCCCCTGTTGTGGCGGTCCTGTGTTATAGGAGGCACAACTACCTTCGGACAAAGCAATTAGGCTTCCAAACCTAGATCGCGCTCCCAATGAGGATCCAACACGTCCTGACTAACTATAACGAGTCGGTGTTTAAATTTTATCAACACATGGAGAATCCCAACAAAAAGAATAAAATGAAGGTTTATATACGACACAAAAAGGAAATGACGTAATTGTTCTAGAAGTCCGTATTTCAGCATACACGTGGAAATGGCGATCTGGTAAGGTGTAGTTGCAGTATTCGGAAAAGGTCGACACACCTAAAAAGTAGATTATATGGAATGTTGGTAAATAATAACATGCTAACAAAACTGAATAATAATAATAATGATAATTATGTGATGGTGGAGAGATCCACAACATTTCCCCCCGTTTAAATGACGCAAACTAATAGTTATGTTTGTGTTTGTAGATCATCTTGTCCATCCCAGTTTTGATGAGATAATGCATCAGCGTTTCGATTGAGAGGACCAGGTCGATACTTCACATTGAGAGGACCAGGTCGATACTTCACATTGAGAGGACCAGGTCCATACTTCACATTGAGAGGACCAGGTCGATACTTCACATTGAGAGGACCAGGTCGATACTTCACATTGAGAGGACCAGGTCGATACTTCACATTGAGAGGACCAGGTCGATACTTCACATTGAGAGGACCAGGTCGATACTTCACATTGAGAGGACCAGGTCCATACTTCACATTGAGAGGACCAGGTCCATACTTCACATTGAGAGGACCAGGTCTATACTTCACATTGAGAGGACCAGGTCGATACTTCACATTGAGAGGACCAGGTCGATACTTCACATTGAGAGGACCAGGTCGATACTTCACATTGAGAGGACCAGGTCGATACTTCACATTGAGAGGACCAGGTCGATACTTCACATTGAGAGGACCAGGTCGATACTTCACATTGAGAGGACCAGGTCGATACTTCACATTGAGAGGACCAGGTCGATACTTCACATTGAGAGGACCAGGTCGATACTTCACATTGAGAGGACCAGGTCGATACTTCACATTGAAAGGACCAGGTCGATACTTCACATTGAGAGAATATGGCATCAACTTCATCGCCCAGTGAGCAAGCCGGCCATTACAGAAGTTAGCAGACTGCAGGAACGAGAGAGCCTTGTGGTCTGTCTCAACCACAAATGAAACTGGACGCAAGTAGGGAGCAAAATGAAGGATGGCGTCCACAATCGCTAAGCACCTAAGTTCAGATGCCGAGTAGTTCCGCTCTCTAGGTAGAAGTCTCCGGGACCAGAATGCAATAACCAGTTCATCCCCACCTCGAACCACGTTGAGGACGGCTCCAAGACCAGTTCCAGATGCGTAGGTTTGAAGGAGGAATGAGTCGGAGAGGAGAGGGAGATGGAGAGTAGGTTGGGAAGATAAACAACATTTCAAATACACAAACTAATCATGCATATATTTATTCCAAACAACATTATCAGGGGCTACCTGGGAGATTGCTTCACGCAGATGTCATTTCAGTGTGTAGGAAGAATGTATGTGTGTGATGATATTTCAGTGTGTAGGAGGAGAGTGTGTATGTGTGTGATGATATTTCAGTGTGTAGGAGGAGAGTGTGTATGTGTGTGATGATATTTCAGTGTGTAGGAGGAGAGTGTGTATGTGTGTGATGATATTTCTGTGTGTAGGAGGAGAGTGTGTATGTGTGTGATGATATTTCAGTGTGTAGGAGGAGAGCGTGTATGTGTGTGATGATATTTCAGTGTGTAGGAGGAGAGTGTGTATGTGTGTGATGATATTTCAGTGTGTAGGAGGAGAGTGTGTATGTGTGTGATGATATTTCAGTGTGTAGGAGGAGAGTGTGTATGCGTGTGATGATATTTCAGTGTGTAGGAGGAGAGTGTGTATGTGTGTGATGATATTTCAGTGTGTAGGAGGAGAGTGTGTATGTGTGTGATGATATTTCAGTGTGTAGGAGGAGAGTGTGTATGCGTGTGATGATATTTCAGTGTGTAGGAGGAGAGTGTGTATGCGTGTGATGATATTTCAGTGTGTAGGAGGAGAGTGTGTATGGTGTGATGATATTTCAGTGTGTAGGAGGAGAGTGTGTATGTGTGTGATGATATTTCAGTGTGTAGGAGGAGAGTGTGTATGTGTGTGATGATATTTCAGTGTTGTAGGAGGAGTGTGTTATGGTGGTGATGATATTTCAGTGTGTAGGAGGAGAGGGTATGTGTTGTGATGATAATCGTGTGTAGGAGGAGAGTGTTGATGTGGTGTGATGATCTTTCAGTGTGTAGGAGGAGAGTGTGTCGTGTGTGATGATCTTTTCAGGTGTAGGAGGAGAGTGGTAGCGTGTGATGATATTCAGTGGTAGGAGGAGAGTGTGTATGGTGTGATGATATGTCAGTGTGTAGAGGAGAGTGTGTATGGTGTGATGACTTTCAGTGTGTAGGAGAGAGTGGTAGGTGTGATGATATTTCAGTGTGTAGGAGGAGAGTGTGTATGCGTGTGATGATATTTCAGTGTGTAGGAGGAGAGTGTGTATGTGTGTGATGATATTTCAGTGTGTAGGAGGAGAGTGTGTATGTGTGTGATGATATTTCAGTGTGTAGTGTGTATGCGTGTGATGATATTTCAGTGTGTAGGAGGAGAGTGTGTATGCGTGTGATGATATTTCAGTGTGTAGGAGGAGAGTGTGTATGTGTGTGATGATATTTCAGTGTGTAGGAGGAGAGTGTGTATGTGTGTGATGATATTTCAGTGTGTAGGAGGAGAGTGTGTATGTGTGTGATGATATTTCAGTGTGTAGGAGGAGAGTGTATGTGTGTGATGATATTTCAGTGTGTAGGAGGAGAGTGTGTATGTGTGTGATGATATTTCAGTGTGTAGGAGGAGAGTGTGTATGTGTGTGATGATATTTCAGCGTGTAGGAGGAGAGTGTGTATGTGTGTGATGATATTTCAGTGTGTAGGAGGAGAGGGTGTATGTGTGTGATGATGTGATGTGTGTAGGAGGAGCGCGTTGCGTTGATGATGATTTCAGTGGGAGGAGTCGTTATTTCTGTAGTGATATTTCAGCGTATGTGTGTGATGATCTTTCAGTGAGTAGAGGAGTATGTGTGTATGTGTGTAGGAGTGATGCGATATTTCAGTGTGTAGGAGGAGAGTGTGTATGTGTGTGATGATATTTCAGTGTGTAGGAGGAGAGTGTGTATGTGTGTGATGATATTTCAGTGTGTAGGAGGAGAGTGTATATGTGTTATGATTCTAATTGTTTTGTTGTTTTTTTCGACTAGACGTCAAGATTAATAATGAGCAAATAACAGGTAAGAAAAGCTTGCCAATCACCATAGAAACACTAACTAATGCTGATTGTCTATGTTTATCATTATGAAGTTATGGGTGTATCTTATAATTATTTAGTGCTACACTGTTGTATAAGTTATTATACTGTTATAGTACACTGTCACCAATGACTTCATAGTGATTATAACATACTGACGATTCCTAATAAGGATGAAACAATCACAGCATAGTTGTCATTTCAGTGGCTATTTAATTAGGGTCAGAATTAGGGGGATTAAATCAGTGGGTTAGAATTGCTTGTTGTGTAACAACAAGCACATGTCCTCTCATTCTAGATGTGAGAGGACAATGTGACACATTTTAGTGGTCTGTGGTAGAGGTGTAAATATCTTGTAAGGGTCAGCTATAACCATAGTTTCCCAGAAATTTCATTACTATTGCATCTTTTAATTAAAATTATGCCCATATTTTTTTCTTTGAACATGTATTATTTTTATATTATTTCATTCTTTGTTCAGAGAGAAAAGACAAAAATAGAGTTGTTTGTGTGTGTGTGTGTTTGTGCTTTCTTGTGTGAGGAATAATTTTTCAGCTAATTATAGTAAGGTCAGTCTAGAGGTCATTCTGCATGAGAGGTCATTGATGAAGCTCACAAATTGCAGCTATGTGAATAGAGTGTATGAGTTTGTTTCAATATAAGAAATAGTAATAATTTTAGTTAGAAAAGAGAGTATTTGTGTATGTACATATGGGGGGTGTCTATATGTGTGTGTGGTGTGCAGTATGTATGTTGTGATAGTGGTAACTAAAATGTTAACAATATAAATTATTAGCCATAATTATAATAGCATACAAATGTAGCTATAAGTGTATGTTTTGAAGTGGTTTGAACTTGGTAGCTAATGTTTGCCCACACAACTAGCTATAGCAATAACTTGAGTATATTTCTGTATCCTGACTTGGTCCACTCAGTGATGAGGCCAACTTTGGACTGGATGACACAGGCGAGGCCAGAATTCTATTCATAGTCTTATTATTTACAATCACATACTGTTCTATCCGAGTTAGTTACTATGGAAATGACCATAATTCTACCCCACAAGTCAAGAATCTCACTTATGTTTGTGTGTGCAATTCCTTGTGGCTGGAGAATTTCTATCCTTCATTCTTCATAAGTTTCACTGGGTGTGGCATGTATTACTGTAAAACTTAACCTAGTTATATATCTTTTTGCTAAGTGCATCATTTGTTTTGTTTCAGTTCGTTATTGCCCAACTAACTAAGATCGTCTTGGCTTTTTTCATTTAAATTTTTTTTTATATTTGTTGATTAAGAAACTATTCCACACAACCACATAATTATTCACACAAAAAATAAAAACTTGACAATGTGCAAATTCAATGTCCAATAAAATTTTGAAATATGGGATACAAACGGTGAAAAATACAATACAATGAGTGTTTTCAAATCTATGTCCATGTAGTGTTGACAGACTTTAATCCACAATTCTATTACAAAAACAATACAATAATACAAATACTACAACAATAATAATATACTTACCGGAGCTGTTGCTGTATTTTATCTGCCACTTGTCTACAATAGTCCCATATATACATACTAGTGGTGTGCTTGAGCACAAATGGCGAGCGAGCCTGATAGTTAGGTAACATAAAAATAAGTATTGTTACTATGTTTTAGCTTTAGTTCATGCAACCACTATAATAGCAGTTATGACCCGATTTTCAATTGTGTTACCCCAGTAAGTGTCTCGCTTGCTATGCTCGCTCACCAATAAATTTTGTCCAGAACGGTGTTCCATACACATGCCCCGTTACTAAGGACAGACTTAGCCCTCACCTCACTGAAATGTAATATCTTCTCCATAAACTTTATAGACTGCACACTATACAAATGGCAGAGACATGCGTACATACGTACAAGAAGTATATAACCTGACTAACTAGTGGTGTGCTTGAGCACAAATATCGAGCGAGCCTGCCTAGTTAAAACTATAGTATTGTTACTACATAATTTATATTTTAACGTAATTCATGCGTTGACCATTAATTTTAGAAAACACAAATACCAAATTACGCTTATGTAGTATCAAATTTGAGTAAGGTTGCTTGAATGCATAGTCTGAAACATACTACCAGTGGGAGGAGATTTGTGGAAAGTAGTGAGCATTGGGTTGGAGTTTCTGAGTTCATAGGGCATTTGTAAGCCATTTGGAAGCAATCATGTAATGGAAGAAAGAATCAAGTTAGCTATCTGATAGGTACTAATGATTTTATAGGCGTATAATTGTCAACCCTGACGGCCCAGGCTGATTGATACTGTTTACAACCACAGGGGGCTGCATCTTTGTAAGTTAAAGTGCCTGTTTCTTCATGGGTGACTGTACCATGTTGAATTTAGGTCCCATATACAATATTGTCAAACGTAATCAAATTGGTGAGTAGCAAAACAAATGAATTCAGTTTTTTAGTTGGGTTGTTGTTGATCTTGCCTGCAGGTTCTAGAAACACTCAAAAATTGTAGCGATAAAATCGCTCAAGATGTAAGTGAATGATTGTGGTTAAGTCTAATAAGTTGGTATAGTCATAGAGATGATGTATTTTGTATTTGTGGATCTAATGTGTCCTAATATTTTGATGGATTAGTTCTGAAGGACACCAGCTACATAAAATTTTTACTTACACTAGCCTGCTTTTTCTTGATCTAGCCTGCTTTTTCTTGATCTAGCCTGCTTTTTCTTGATCTAGCCTGCTTTTTCTTGACCTAGCCTGCTTTTGCTGCATTAGCCTGCTTTGGCTTGCACTAGCCTGCTTTGGCTTGCACTAACCTGCTTTGGCTCGCACACTAGCCTGCTTTGGCTTGCACCAGCCTGCTTTTGCTTAACCACAGGTTCAAAGGTCGTATCTGCGGATATGGCTAAAATTCGGTGCACCTGCTTTGGACACCTTTGTGTACCACAGAAGTGGTAATAAAATTCGGCACCCTGGTCCACCCATGGGGTGTCTTACTATCTTGGAGCACGCTTTATTTCAGTGATGGGGACAGGAGCACCAGAGTAGCATGCGAGATAGCCAGGAATTCTATTGGCCTTACTCTCACCCAAATTAAGGTGCGTGTATATAGTTTATCACACAACTGAGTAAAGAAGAATATAGTGCTAAATGATAAATTTGTAGAATAGCCATTTATAAGAATGCAGGTAATAATGCTGGCATAGGCTATTATGCAAGCTTTTGCCATCGTATTTATTCTGTATACACAGAATATCTCAAAAATATATTATTAAGCATAGAACATGACACCAAATGGCATCTTTTTAATTTTGTTTGGCTGTGTCCATTAACTTGGCACTCGAAGTAGCCCTGGTCTCGCTAATCAGACTTATCCTTGCTAATTATTTATTTGTGTGCGGAGTTCAATGTAAAATGTTATAAATTGCAAGCAATACATACATGAATATTGTTCCTACCTTGGGAAAGGGAACGAAACGTAAAGTTGGAATGACCAGACCCTTTAAGATCGGGCAGCCCCAGTAGGTAAAGGGGTTTGGCTGTCGATACTGGGGTGGCCCTGTACCTTCACAACAATTGGTACGATAATGGTTATATCTCGGTTCCGGTCTCAGAGTAACAGTTATGTGTAGATGAGTATTATTGAATTTTTAATACCAAGGTTGTTTGTTCAGACCATCCACTTATAGATTACTCACACCGTATAAATTCATATTCAGCTCATGGGAGGTAATTATTAATAGCGGCTGCTATATTCAAATTATATTGTTCAGTGCCTATTTGCCTAAAGTCGGTTGCATTCACGCCATTCATTCAGTATTGGATTTATATCGTACAGCCTATCCGTCTGTCCATTTGTCCGGATAGATGGACGAATAGTGGCCAGTGTGGAATCCCAAACTACGACCTCTACACTGCAATTGCCTCTCCCATCTCAGTCATGTCTGAACAAGGGAGTCCAGAGCTGCTGCAACAAATACTGGAGAATGCTTCGAAGCTTACCGAAGACCAAGGTAATTCCATTTCAGTGTCTTCTAGTCCTACTTTGAAGGACTTGATGACTCTATTGGTTCAACACACTATATGTGGGAGTATTGTGCAGCGTGACGAGCGAGTGGCTGAACGAGAGGCCTTCACCCAACAACTGTCTGCTGTGACTGATAAATTTGCTTTTGCTTTGGCATCACAGAAAGCTAAGACAGATGCTTTGGAGTCTTCTGTAATTGAAAGGGAGTCACTGGCTAGAGCAGAACGTCGTGAGGACAAACTTGAGGCCAAAGCTTTGATGTCAATGCATGCAGGTGAGGATATCTTTTCATTGTTGCTTAGGTTTGAATCTGTGCTGGTGGCCCGAGAAGTTGAGACCTTTAATTGGGTGACCTTACTTGAGCGTGTGTTAAGAGGGAAATATCTAGATGTCTATTACAATAATTTAGATTCTTATGCTGGCAACTGGTCACTGAGGAAGTCTCACTTGCTTAATGCAAGTGGATACAATATCCATGACTGTTTAGATCTTTTTCTGTCTAGGTTTAGGCCTGGGGGTACTTTTAGTGCTTCCCAGTGGGCAAGTGTGAGGACACACAGGTTCTATGTTATCAGTAAAGCACTTCCGTTTCTTGATTCATACCAGATGATGTTCATAAAGCTTTTGCATCATCGTTTGCCAATGCAGGCATTCTGGCTACTTTGTCTAGGGATGGCCAATCATTGTGTTTAATCTGACCTTAAGGGTGCTCGCACACTTCCCACGCACCTCCCACGCGGTTAATTGAGTCTGGTTGCTAGGGAAGAATTTTTATTTTTCTGTTGTATTTAGACCGTTTTCTGCAGGTGGACCTTGTTTACTACTACCGTAGAAGTCTACATACCTGAATTCAGAAGTAACAAGTGGCCGCTTCAAGCTAAATGCTAAGCCTGAAAATATTGAAAGATCATTTCGACCCTCTGCTGCAGGGTATAACGACAGATATTTTCGTAGAAACTCTGCTATGATCAATCTTACCGAAAGCACACTGACTCTGATTACTCTCAACGAAAAGACGACCGATATTCTATGAGCTATAAATCGTCCGATGGGTATGATCGTCAACAGATATGTAGCTAATGTCCCTCCAACGGCATTGATGAAAATGTAGCTACGTTAAATATTTGTTAGGCTATGTACTGTTGCTAGACATAGGCGGCTCTGTGCATCGTGAACTACCGCCCTCAGGCCCTAAGTACTTCGCTACGCGAGATGCTGGATCGTTATAATAAGGCTGTATCCTCCCCAGCAGCCTCGCAAAGATACTGCTTTATCTCATGGAAAACCCTATTCCAATTACGTGTAGGTAAGTATCGCCAAGTTAAAAACGCTTTACCATAGAAGTAAAACTCTCGACTGGAAGTGGTCGTCTAAACTATTGTTGCGCGCTAGTCTACTGATTCGTATGTAATACAGCTATGCTGTTGTGTCTTGGAAGCTTTCGCTGTCTACCCTGGCTTATGTTCTGGGTAAGTAGTTTTATGGCTAGCAGTCAGTGGGTTTCTAAGTATTTTAGCTGCATGGGTCACCCAGGTCTTTTTTTTTCCTGGTGAAGTTGTGTTTCCTGAACAATTTTTTTCTAAGCTAATATAGCTACTCTATGAATGAATTAATGAATGAATATAGAGAGCAAGGATGGCCTGAATTATGATAGTGATATTTTGTGGTAGTTTTAGCTATATCTCTATGACTAGGGCTCGACTCATGTATTTGACCCCAACCCTGGTACTCACTTGTATCACATGCACATACATGAACAACATTGAGAGATGATAGTTTCAATTATTACAAATTATTATATCAGCCCTTGAGTAAATTGTAGATCTTTGCTGCTATGTCCGTACAAATTAAATTTTTGTTGTGGGGCTCATCACACCTGTTTCCTCATGTACAAACTCGTATATTGTATACACTTACATAATGTGTACAGTATATAAAGTGCTTTTCTTGTGTTTTTTTTTTGTTCTTACATTCATAATGTATATTTTAGTTTTCTAATTAACATTCCTATTTAAAGGTTATTATTGAGACCTTTATCTATTAGAGATAAGCAGTGTAACATCAAGTGCTGTACTGTACTGTAGTGAAAGCAGCATTGTGTTCCTCAAAGGAGCACTGAACCTTTTCTAACATGTGATAACTTTCCCTTTGTTACAGGTTTGAGATGCAAGAGTGTCTAAGGAATTGCCGTGGATATGTTTCCAGTGACGATTCAATCCTTGTTTGAAGGAAAATCTACTAGAGTATTGAGGACAATTAAACCTATCACTGACACTGTCATATTCCAACTCTTTAAGAGCTTCTTCATACTGGAAATTTACAGTAATTTATTTTTATGGAATAGTTCATTAGTTTTTTGTCAATGGCATTGGGAATGTTAGCTATACTAGCTTACAAGAGACTGCATTTTCAGAATAAAGTTGACTAACTAACATAGTACTCTCTTCAGTTAGTGACCTCTTTTTAGCGCTGCCTTGAGTCGTCACGTTGATCTCGAAGTTGTATTGAGTCGTCACGTTGATCGTACTGAAGTTGTATTTAACTAGTATACATGCAATGCTACCATTTACTCTAACAAAATTGGAGATACATTCTATGAACAAATAGGGGTGGGGGAGGGAGGGGGAAGGGAGCAGGCGGCAAGTGAGATGCATGGATCCAGGAAAAGTACTTGTATACTTCTCTCACTGTCTCTACTAGATACTCTAGGTACATACACATGTAGATTACTCCATGAACTTTATGGAGTTGTGGTCGGTCAACTTTAGAATATGTGTCACACAGTATAACATTAGCTTCAACTTTTAGAATAAGCAGTCACATCTAAAATTGAAGCCATACCCTATGATTGTTGTGTGAACAAGTATTATAATTAAAAAACTACAGTTGCAAAATAATATTGATGTGTACCCACAGCTACTTTTCAAAGTTATCATGTACTTCAGCATGGTCGAGGTGGGTCTGTCAGCGCAGAAATGGTCAGCCCTGCAGCATTGGTCAGCCCCGCAGCGATGGTCAGCCATATGTGCATGCACAGGTACTTCAGGTTCAAAGTTCATTTAATCGGCCTCGCTCTAGGTCAAAGGTGAGCCGTTTGCAGTTACCAGTGCTATTACTCGCACTAATACAGTGAATTCTCTCAACAAAAAGGGCTCCCAAAGAACAAATAGCCTCTCAACACAGTGGTCACTTTTACCAGATCAAAATGTTTATTACAGTTCCAATAGTTTTGTAGCCTCATCCCTTGTACCACTCATACACTCCTCATCCTGAGACACTTCGTCCCTTGTACTAGTGTTGTTTTAGTTAACTAAAACTAAAACCAAAAACCCCTTAGTTTTGGGGTTTTTTACTTGGGTAAGAATAACTAAAACTAAGCTATAGAGAACATGAAAAAACTAAAACTAAATATTTTAGAAGACAGTGAATTCGATAATAACTAAAACTACCAGTAGAGTGGATGACACAAACCAAAACTAAGCAATTTTTATTGTAAACAATTCACCTTGAATTATGTCATTATTAAATAAAGGTATAAATTGCTATCAAGTAATTATTCTCTAAACTAAATAAAATATATCATACTTTATTTAAAATCCCTAAGATTTCATAGAATCTTTAGGGAGAATTTGGGGAAAAAACTAAAACTAAGCATTCAAGACATTTTGTTAGTATGAATAACTAAAACTAAGAAAACCTGGAATCTCTAAACCAAAACAGCACTGCCTTGTACCACTCATACACTCCTCATCCTTAGTCCGCTACGTGGGTCTAGCTACGCCGGACTACCTCATCCTGAGATACCTCATCCCTTGTACCCTTATACTTCTTATTGCACTCCCACTCATGAATACTAACTCTCTAATGCATGATAGTTCATTATCACAATGAAGAAATAATACACCTATAGCTGAAACAAGTTAAAGCGGCTACTCATTTTGTATTGGATTCATCACAAGTAAATTGTAGAGCATACAATTAGTGTCTTATTTATTAAATATTGATTTTTGCTATTGATTGTGTACAAATATAGTTGAGAAAAAACTAATATTTATATACATTTAAGTAATTGTGTTATAAACTTGAAACTGGAGTACACTCTAAAGCTTCTTGCAAACATTTGGCACACGAAATAAGTTTTAAGTCTTCTAGTAATCTTAACAGACCACCCCAAGTTGCTGGGTAATCATCTGATGATCCAATCATGATCCAGTCTTGTAGAACATCTCGCAAACATTCCCTGACATCTTGATGATTTTCAGAAATACGCTTCAAATCAGCAGTACTTAGATCCAACAGTTCTCCAGCATCACGCCAATGAGTAGTCATCTCATCTTTGAGTCTGAGAGTCTTTGGATGGCCACATTTGTCAGTCCACTTAAAAACAATTAATTTTTTCATGGTAAAGGGAAGGGCTGAAATAATGAAACAAATAATCAATAAACACAATACAATACAGAATGACATACATTTGACATCCTCTAAGGATGTATTGTCAGGTTTTTGAGTGGAATTGACATCACTCCGAGAAGTACTCTGAGTTGGAGTATCTTCTAAACTTGGTCCAACTTGGTCTGAGGATAAATATAGTATGCCAAGTCCTTCATAATAACATTGAACAGCTTACCTGATACTTTGGAAATGTTTGCTTCAGATAGAGGCTTTGAGTTAGTAGAATATTCTTATTAAATACAAACACACACACATACATAACTACATAGCTAATGTCAGCTAAAACATTGCTCACCTTCATTAAACCAAAATATTCCAGATTCAGAGGGAGCCATTCTCATGCTGTGAGCACTGCAGTGCATAGCCCACGTTGTCATTTCTAATTGGACTTCATGCCGTTCATAGCAATTTTCCAGATGACATTTCAGACTAAAAAAAGGTTCCACTTTGTCATAGTTGTAATGCAATTTATTCAGAGATAATTTAAGAGAGGTATCAAACGTTTGCCGAAGCTTACAACAAACTTCACTGGGTGTCGTTGTTCTTGGAAGACATGACATTTTTGAACTATTTGAAGGAGGATAATTCTCTAGGACAACACTAACTTCAAGATGCGAGAGATGACTTCTGAGGCAAATTTGGTCCCTATCAATTGAAGAATTTACCCGCAAAGATACTTGGTCCTGGTAAATTTGGTCTTCTAGTAAGTCAAATGTTACATCCTCATTTTTTTCTGGATCCAAGAGGTACGAAATGAGCATAGCAAATAAACCTTTAGGACAGTGACCAAGTTTGAAATTGACAGCAAGAGGAGCAATAACAGTGTTGATTGTATCTGATGGAGACTTTTCGACATGATTCAGAACTGAAGGAATGAAATATTTGAGCACTCCACTATTGTCTGTAAAGGAAACAGCTACACGAAGGTGAAGGAGAAACTTGAGAAACTGCTGCGATGTCATTTGGTCTTTGTCTCCAATGAGGCCTTCAAATGCTGAGAATTCTAAAATACCTCTCTGGCAAAAACTCTCTCGTTGACTCATAGGTAGAGGTATTCTGCACAAAAAAGTATTTACTATCAGTTGAGTGACTTTGTTAAAGAGAACTTGGGGCTCTTTGATAACCAAATCTGAGATACCTTCAACATCGTAGTACTGAATAATTCCTACTCTGAAATGCAAAAAATCTAAAAGAGACTTTATTTCTGTTTCATCAATGTAAAATTTAGCTGCTAATGTTTTGCAGCGACTGATAGAGATAACAGTTTCGTTGATGTTCTGAAGTTCTAGGCAAAACAAAAGGTAGCTCACTGGATACTCGACTTCAAAATCACTCTTGCTCCTAATGTATTGGTTGATATCAGAGCGAAGACAGTGAAACTGCTTGTCTTCTTCACTGGTATTGTTTACCTCATACATCACTTTCTTCAAGAGACTATCAGCTGGGCAAATTAAGTGAGAAAACTTCATTTGATGAATCATGTCATGCAACATTTTGTTAATGTTGTCAAGAATATCACTAGCTTCAGAACCAAGCTTATCGATGTGTGTACCTACTACAAAGACAACAGGCTTGTGATGCACAGAGGCACCATCTACCTGGAAAACACTGTCTTCAGTTGTCTGTATGGCAGAAACACTGTCTTCAGTTGTCTGTATGGCAGAAACACTGGTAAGGAATTGAATGAGAGCATCCATTGTAGAAATAGAGGAGTGATACTGGTTGATAATTTCTCCATTGGCTGATCTGTACTGAATGATGTTCTTTGTATGAATGTCAATGTCAGTTCTCATGACAAAGATAAAAATTGAAGGACCAAAAATCAGAAGAGAAAGGCTCTCTTGAAATTCCACTTGTCCACCTGTATCTCTGATGTAAAGAGAATTTTTGGTTTGCAAATCTACAATATTTTTTATGTTGTGTTTATTCAGTACTTCTCTCACGTGATACTGAACGTCAGACCCTGGATAGTTTAGCTGGTATGGACTGGATTCATAATGCTGCAGCCGTGGCCTTTTTATGGCATTTCCTGGAATAAACTCTTTGTAACTATCCAATTGAGAAACCACAGACTCATCAAAGTCAGTGGCTTTCCATGTGTTGTCTTCACAGGCGTAAGCTGGAATATGTGTAGAGGAGGGGTCTATTTGAACTACTACTATTTTCTCACACATGCCAGTGGAAGGATAGTACACACGAAGTGGCTTGTTCAGGAGACGATCCAGCAACGATGTCTTGCCAGATCCAGGGAGTCCTTTCAGTAGAATATTGGCTATCTTTCTTCTGATGCTTTGTTCATTAAATATTGCTGATGTCACCTCATCAGTGAACTTGTGCTTCTCAGGAATCACTTTACCTAATATTAAAATATAAAGCAAATATCAAGATTTGAATTCAAATGCATTTACAATATTACATTATAAGATTTACTTATTTCTAAAATAAATACATACAATTTGAGATATAATAGCATGGAAAACTGTTTTATCTGCAAATTAATAGCATGAGTGGTGCAAGACAAGGTGAAGCCGAGTAATATTTACTCATCATCCAACTCTGACTCTACCATTACCCATACTTTCTTTCCGTTACTAAATAGCGTTGGCCTGGTATTTCGCCACATTATTGCGCTGCAGATAAAGTAAGACTAGGACGTAGATAAATCACACTGAATAATTAGATCATTCTCAGAGCACATGTGCAAGAGGGTTATAGTAGTCGTCCTGTCTGCTTATCTGTCACGCACTGATTTAGGATATTACTGACAATTAACCATTGATTTCTTAAATACCTGTCACTGTGCTATTTGTATATTTTGGGCTGATTTTAGAGAAAACATGAAGCTTTCAGTTGTCTGCCTTGTTTATGTGTCAAACAATCTCCATCTAGTGCTCCATTACACCCGTGGACCTGGCCTTCTAAGCCATGGCAGAGAATTCTTGTCGATTTCCTTGGACCATTCCTGTACTAGATGTTTTTTTGTGATTGTGGACGCTCATTCAAAATAGACAGAAGTGTATGAAATGCCAAGTATGAAAGCACAGAAGATCGTAGATATGCTCAGACATGTCTTTGCTACATTTGCTCTACCTCAACAGCTAGTATCAGACAATTGTCCACAATTTGTGGCAGCAGAGTTCTCATCATCATTTTTTAAACAAAATGGAGTTAAGCATATTCGTTGCAATTTGTACCACCCTGTATCAAATGGACTAACCAAGAGGTATGTCCAATCGTTCAATCACGCTATGAAAGCTAGTGGAGCTACGACGAGATCTGTTAATCATTAACTGGAAAACTTTCTTTTGCGTTATTGCACAACTCCTCATTCGACAACAGCACGCATATGAAATTGAGACAGAGAAAGGAGTATGGCGTAGACATATCAACCAGGTATATAGAAAGGGACCAAAGCTAGAAATACTGGTTGTGAGATGGACCTGGATGTCTCTTATGAACTAGATGAGACTTCAGTAGAGCCTCAAAAAGCTGTGGGAGAACAATGTGGAACAAATCCTGATCATCAAGAGAATGTAGTGTATCCTACTCCAGACATGTTTACCTTTAATTAATTGCCACCACTTCACACCTTATTTAGTTCTAGTGATACATTACCATTATGTGTTTAATATTGTTGTTTTCACCTCTATTCATACCCAGACCTTATATGTTCTAGAACTCTTCATTCCAGTCAGTCTAGCTTATTCAGTGATCATGTGAACGTGTTGTGTTCTTGTTTCAATGGAACCATCACAAACACAACATATCCATTTGAACTTGTTTATTATAGTGAGTTTAAACTAGAAGCACTTTATAATTCTATAAAATAATGTTTATTGTATATTTTTGAGCATTCTTTAAGATTTACAGACCTACCAAATGTTTTTCCAATCAATGATTTTTATTATATTTACCTGTCCAGCATAACCTACAGCTAGTTTGCTGTGCACCTCACTCTCTGCAGATATATATATATATATATATATATATATATATATTACATTATAGTAACAGTATGTCATTGGAAAAGGGTGGCTTCTCGGTTGTCAGTGTTCATGCATGGTAGTCATGATGACAAGATTAAAGGGATCGGTCAGCTAATACATCAATATAGATTCACCAACAGATACCTGTTTGTTTCACTGTAATAAACAAGGCCATCTATTGACAGGAAGTGCAGCAAGATTGGAAAATATTATCCAATCTAGTAAAGAAAATGCTGCCTTGCACCATCAAGTACAACAGTCACTTAAAGAAAATCCTCAAACCATCAAGTTTCACAAGAGTTGTGTGTCTAACATATGTACACATCAAAATGTATGTATACCTAAGGATTCTCAAAACCCCAAGAGATGGCGCTGGCGCGTTCACTTCAAAGACTACAACAATGTTTTCCAACCTTGTGGAGCATGCCTTAAATGATGTCATTGTAGACATAAACAAAGAGCCCATGAAGATATGGAACACTGTTGAGTTATATAATCTGTACTTAACAAGCCTCTCAAAGTTTAAAGTTGGTGACTCTGAAGGAATAGAAGAGGTAGGCTGTGAAGAAAATCCTAACTGGTACAGACATGCAAAATTTAGTACAAATGATTGAGTCTCATTTCCAGAACAGTCTACTCATGATGAAAATAGATGGTTGTGCAAGTTTAGTTTGTTTGCATGAACACACACCACAAAACCTTAAATTTGTAGCAGCAAATGATGTCATCCAGTTGCTGATGTTGTCAAAACTATCTCAAATCTAGTAACCACAGAAAAGTTTCAGGAATATGATATTGGTAGCTTTTCTAAAGCTAATGCTGAAGATAACACTTCTAGTGCTTTAGTATGTCTGATCAGTGAGCTTGTTTCTAATGGAAAAGTAACTAAAAAGTCACTCAGTACTTCGCAGTCTATACAAACTTTGATAAACAAAACATTCAATCAAACAACACTTGGACTCGCTGTCAATCTTTAACACCAGTTTGGTTCCAGAGAGCTGATTGACACGCTGCATGAGTACAGCTTTATTTGCTCTTACGATGAAGTTCTTCAATTCAGAAAGTCTGCTGCTACTATAACTGGTAGGCATCTAAGAGCGTTTTGCTGAATCTCACAAGCATGACTAATGCTTGGTTCGATATTATCAACCTTCAGGTGTACACTCCACATGGCTGCAAGGAATCTCACAGTATGGCAATACAATTCACTCAAAATGCACAAGGTATGATATTGTTGCATTATTGTTAGAATGCTAAGTGGGGAATAAAAACAGTTTGCATTTTTATTCTTTACAACAATACTGTACTTTGTATAATCCGCCAATTTTTTGTGTAAGGCCACAAGAAGTAGTTATAGTTCCCAAAATACGACGCTTGTCAAAGAAAGAATTCAACAAGCTGGTAGAATTCCGCCACATTGAGGTTCAGATAAAACCCATTCAACATGATGTCAGAGTCTGTGAAGGACTATCATTCCATTATTGCAACTACATGACCACATATTAGCTGCAGTCAATTCGGACGTTGCCTGGCTAGTCATGTCACCAAGTGGTGATTCACCTCATGCAGAATGTCAGTTTACATGGCAAGAGTTGCCAAATTGAAACACACTGAGCTTTCCCTTGCTATCAAGTTGTTATTTGGACCACTGATTGATGCACCTCCTGCCAATCCTGATACAATTCTCACAACACTGCCGTATATTGAGAAATCCATGAAGCAGAATACTACCAGCGCAAGTACTCATGTCTGTGCTGACATGCAGCTCTACAAGATATGACCTCATCTCTTTAAGCTGTTCCACTGCATTCTTTTCTGTAAATAGTAAAATGTTCATGTCATTTAACCCTTTAACCGCCGATAGGGGTCGAATCAACCCCGGTCAGACAGTGGGTTATAAAGGCCCCGATTGTCGCGATATGTTTGACGCATGAGCGTTTATATCTAAATAAACGAAATCAGCAGGAAATGTGGATGATTTTGATATATTTTATTGTAACTTTACAATACAAAGTTTTTTTGCTATGGCGGTTGGAAGTGGCCAGACTTATACTGCTAGCGAGGTGCTTCATATCTTACAGGAAAGGGAGGAATGTGAGGATTCGGTGAGAAATCTAGTTAGTTCCTTAGACCTAGACGCTGAAAGTGAAGATGGAGACAATCCTGAAGGTGATGGAACTCTTGAAGATGGGTCAGTTATGCTTATTCCTCCAGAATTTTTGAATCCAGGAGCCATGGAGCTTATTTTTCACACTATCAACGCTACCTCACCTGCAGAAAGGGATTCTTTGCTCTTAGAAGAATCAGAATTTAGTGCTCAGACTTTCTTCAAAGAAACTACAATTGAAGATACAGGTTTGTATGCTAATGATAGTACTTGCATAGCTTGATTCAATTCATGTGTGTGATAGCTCTGTTATTGCAAAGAGATGCTTCTGTCTGGGATTCACAAAGAATCTCAGACAAGTTCAAGAATAAACACTACTTCGTACTTATAGACTTGTATATATTTCATGCCTATCCACTTTCCCTATGACATCCCCTTTCCATCCAAGTGAACTCCGTTCATTTAATCATATTCATACCTTGAATTAGAACCACCTCACCCTAGCTCTAGTCCTTTATTATTTCTGTAAATCTTAACTTTAATATAATGTTGCTTTCCTCTGCCTAACTGGATAAGACATCTTCCAGGCGTGCGCACTTTTGATCTGACCTGCGAGACTGCAAGCTACCCGGCCAGCGGTTGAGTCGGTTATAAGATCGCGCCTAGATAAGTTAGCATCCTGGTCCTCCGACATTATCTCTGTTCGGGTCTGTGGGTCTGTCGTCACCCGATTGCAAACCCGTGGTCCCGTGCATATGGTCCTTCGAGCCGGATCAGCCACCTCCAACCTACTGCCGTCCCAACAGAACGTCGACCGACTTTCTGCCCATCGCCAGTAGATCCTCCATTAACCACAAGGTTGCCAAGACTTCCGTCTTCTCCACAACATTCCCAATCGACACCTCGTCAACCCAAGTTCGACACCTTCCCAATCTACACCCGTAGACATCCCATTTCGAATTCCGACTTTCTTCCCCACTGTTTATCATGGATGAAGAAGCCAGCACGCAGTACGATCGACTCCGACGCAAGAGAGCTCACAGACGCGGACAAGTCACCCGCATCCAACACAACATCACCGAGATATCTGAAAAACGGTATACCGACATTCGTCTCTCAGACTTGATCCGTCTGAAGAAGAATCTCGACAAAGAGATCGAAGCCCATGAAACATTGCAAGACCAGATGGAAGACTTAGCTTCCACCGACGAAGACCTCCTGCAAACCGAGCATGCCGAACGCGATAAGCATGAGGCTGTCCATACAGAAGTACTTGAAACCTTGAGTGCACTCCATGCCAAGAAAGAACTATGGAGCACAGGTATGGACCTCCACGCCGATCTCGAAGCCCTACACGCAATGAAGGAGCCAGGAAAACCCCATTTCCTAAAGGCTTTCACAGATTTCAGAGCGAGCGTTCGAGAACTCGGTCGCCAATGTCGAGACCACCAAGACGATGAGGACATCTCAACCATCGTGAAAGCCCTCCGAGAAGCCGTCACCAACCTCAACCTAGAAGTCGAACATGCCTTGTCCGAGGCCCCTTCGACCACCCCTACAACAACACCATCGTCTCCACCCGCCGAACCAACCCACTCCCACGCCACACTCAGGATCGATCTACCGTCCTTTGATGGATCTCCTGAGAACTGGGAGCAATTCGAAACCCTGTTCCTATCAACCGCTAGAACCAGAGCTAAGGGGTTCTCCCCAATGGAACTCCGCGGCCTCCTCCGCAACGCAGTTAAGCCCGACCGGGCTAGGAGGATCCTTGACAATCTCCCTTCAACCTCGACCTCCCTGGAAGAAATGTTGGGAGAACTCAAGACCCTCTACGGCTCCCCGGCCGTGGTTGGACCCATCATAGTGCAAAAAATCCTGTCATCGCCCAAACTTGACTTTGACTACCAGTCCCTCTCCTCCTTCCACGACAACTTTTGTCTGCCATGGAAAAGGTTCTGCTCATCGACCGATGGCAGCCTCTCATCCTTCCTGGCTATTCTTGCGGTCAGTCGCATGAACGACAACTGCAGGGACGAGTGGTTGAGAACTACGGACAGCAACAAGGTACCGCAGATGGAAGAAGTCAATGCTTTTGTGAAAAAGTGGATGACTAGATTCCCCAGCTCGTCCAACCGTCACCCGACGCAGAGCCCATCCAACCCTCCAGTTCATCTGTCGTCAAACCCTTCCAACGCTCATCACTCCAAGCCGTCTCACCCGAGATCGGATCATCACCACTCTCCCAGTAAGAAGTTTCTTGTGACTTGCCATGCTTGTGGTCAACAACATGGTCTGGTGCGATGCGAGAGCTTCCGAGGCCTTAGTGTCGCCGCACGTGCAGAGTTAGTAAAAAAGCACAAGCTCTGCATGAATTGCTTCTCCTCCGCACATGGATACCGTGCCTGTCCAGGACGATTTTCATGTAAAACGTGCAACGGAAGACACCACACCCTGCTCCACCGAGATTCCACACCGTCTTCCGCTCCCACCCCACAACCAACAACGACCGACGTTGTTCCAGTCGCCTCCATGACCGCCGCAACCAACGCTCCATCGTCGAGATCCCTCCTGACTGCCCTAGTCAACCTTCGACACGATGGAAACATTTACCATGCCAGAGCCATTCTGGATACAGGTGCTGCCATCTCCTTCATGACCGAAGCTGCCGCGTCTGCCCTGCGCTTGAAGAGGACCTTCCAACCTTTACAAGTCACGGGCACCACAGGCGAAGGGCAGTGTAAGTTTGCTGTTACAACTTCCATTATGTCTAGTGATGGACAGTATGTCTCACAACCTATTAGATTTGCTATTGTTCCTGAGTTACCCAAACTACAGGTTCCTTCCAACTCATCCGAGATCCTGACCATCCCTACCTTCCGGACCTATCGTCTCGCCGACCCAAAGCTAGGCGGTAGTGTGGACATTCTACTTGGTGTCCACGACTGTCTCCAGATGATCACGGGACCTGCGTTCCAAGTGCAAGGTCTGTCGGCACTTCCTACACAACTAGGACTCTGCCTCAGTGGTCACCTCCAATCTTCCGAATCCCCACTCGCCCTGGTCGCCACCATCCCTCCTACAGACCTTCAGGACGATCTGTCCAAACTGTGGGAACTGGACAGGGTACCGGAGTCACCCAAGTTGTCTCCAGACGATCAGCAAGTGATCAACGACTTCGACAAGTCCTACTCCTTATGCAATGGTAGGTTCTCTGTTTCTCTCCCAAGAACTGCAGATCCTCCAAAGCTTGGTGAATCTCGCCGACAAGCGGTATCCAGACTTCTCCAAAACGAGAAGAGCCTCACCAGGAAAGGAAAACTTGAAGCCTTCCAAACAGCTGTACGAGAGTACGTTGACCTCGGACATGCCCACATCATCCCTAACCATCAACTCCGTCCTCCGGACGACCACTTCTACCTGCCGGTACACGGTGTGTTCAAGGATAGCTCAAGTACGACCAAAGTGCGTGCCGTCTTTGACGCATCAGCCAGAACCTCTTCCACCTTCTCCCTCAATGATACCCTGCTGCCCGGACCTAACCTCTACCCTCCCCTCACGGACATTCTCCTTCGATTCAGGAAATTCCCCATTGCCATGTCTGCTGACATTTCAAAAATGTTCAGAGAGATCCTCCTGAATCCCAGCGAGAAAGATTTTCATCGGTTCGTGATGAGAGACGCAGCCAGCAAGATCGTTGACTGCCGCATGGACAGACTTACCTTCGGGGTAAAGAGTTCTCCATTCCTTGCCACTCAGGTCCTACACACCCTCGCCTCTCTCCATGCTTCCTCCCATCCCTCTGCTGCTCACGCCATCACTCACAATTTTTATGTCGACGACTTCCTAGCCGGAGCTGAATCTGTTATCGCAGCCAGTTCTCTCCAACGCGAGTTGTCGGACCTCCTCTCCAAAGCAGGAATGGTATTGAGGAAGTGGCGCAGCAATTCATCCGAACTTATCTCCACCATTCCTGACTCTCTCCATGACGACTCCTCATCCCTCCTAATTCCGACACCCTCCATGGCTCCCAAAGCCTTAGGTGTCCATTGGAATGTCGCCCAAGACACCCTCCACGTCTCCATCCCACCGATCCCTCCATCTACCAAAGATGTCACCAAACGACAGATTGCATCAGCCACAGCAGGTGTGTTTGATGTTTTGGGTCTGTTCTCACCAGCTATTTTGCCTGCGAGAATTCTCTTGCAGGAAACGTGGAAAAGGTCACTACCCTGGGACTCTCCTATCCCTGATGACTTGTCCGAGTCATGGTCCACCTGGGTTGCTGATCTTCCTTCCCTCAACAGCCACTCCATCCCTCGACAACTCTCCTGTGGAATGTCGCCCAAGACACCCTCCACGTCTCCATCCCACCGATCCCTCCATCTACCAAAGATGTCACCAAACGACAGATTGCATCAGCCACAGCAGGTGTGTTTGATGTTTTGGGTCTGTTCTCACCAGCTATTTTGCCTGCGAGAATTCTCTTGCAGGAAACGTGGAAAAGGTCACTACCCTGGGACTCTCCTATCCCTGATGACTTGTCCGAGTCATGGTCCACCTGGGTTGCTGATCTTCCTTCCCTCAACAGCCACTCCATCCCTCGACAACTCTCCTGTCCGAACGCCCTTCACGAGGTCGAACTCCACGGATTTTGTGACGCCTCGTCGTGCGCGTATGGAGCATCCATCTACTTGAGAAATCCTACTCAGGATGGAACTGCCTCCGTCACTCTCCTTACTGCCAAGGCCAGAGTGTTACCAGTGAAGCCGGTGACGATCCCAAAGGCCGAGCTTCTCGGGGCACATTTGTTGGCCAAGATGGTGCGGCACACAGCCGCAGTCCTAGACGTCCCTTGCTGTCGTATCCATGCCTGGACGGACAGCGAAATTGTCCTCCATTGGCTTCCCAAGGCTCCACCTCAACTCGATCGCTTTGTAGCCAATCGAGTCCATGCCATCCAGGAACTTCTCCCAGACGTCACATGGAGACATGTTCCTACCTCGTCCAACCCAGCTGATCTGGCTAGCAGGGGAGTCCGTGCTCCGGACCTGGCCATGTCAGCACTCTGGTGGTCAGGTCCTCCATGGCTCTCCTTGCATCCAAGCCAGTGGCCAGTTACCAAGCTGTCCAAACCCGTTGTCCCAGCTCTGGTCGCAACAATCCGACTACCATCCACCCCATCCCCAACCGTCCTTTCCTTCATCGAGGACCTTTGGAAGCGATTCTCCGATTTCTTCCACCTTGTACGTGTCTGTGCCCTTGTCTACAGATTCCTACACAACTGCAAAGCCTGCAAGGACTCCCGAATTGTAGGCCCC
>WLWD01001513.1_pt1 | contig 43704 bp, 7 predicted proteins | sample 6712731 | NCBI WGS metagenome assembly WLWD01 (sample SAMN12718690, study PRJNA576275) | sponge metagenome | isolation source: marine sponge | host: Mycale hentscheli | place: New Zealand: South Island, Marlborough, Capsize Point | collected 2014-11-01 | reverse complement strand
TTCATTGGTGATATATATTTTGTACACTTTATCTAAGGGATCTGTCAGCCTGCTGAAAATAAGATTTAATGATGGCCCCATCAAGAATCGAGACATTAAATCTAAAAACTCAGTCTGACCTCCGTGGTCAGTAGTAATCAAATATATGACATCTTCAAGTAAGCATTGTACCTTTTCTGAATCTTCAATGGCTGTTGCTTCTTCATATGTAGGATAAACTTCAACAATACTTGTAAAAGTGGTGTCTTCTTTCATTTCTACTGTTTCAGTTATATCTTGCAAACTTTCAGCTTCATTTGGTGATGAAGTTTCTTTCACAACAAGGTCACTTGAGGCATGTATTTCTACATTCTCCAAAGATAATTTATTAGTACTTGGATTTTTATTCTCTGATAACTGGAATGATTCGACTTGTAAAGAGGATGTTATATCTGTAACAATTATATTAATACAATTTAAAACTCATGTTCCTATTTATGCAATTAATTATAATGTTTACTATCATTAAAGAACTTCTTTTTGAAGACTTACCCAAGAATTTATATAGGGTCTACATTTTCCTGGTGATTGTACAAACAAAAAATAATATAATATTTGGGTTTGATTTAAGTGTAAATTGTATCGGTTGTTTACTGTGGAAATACAACTGTAGTAATTGTCTATAAAATCTGCCAAATTAACAATTATTATTTAGACCCATGAATGTTAAATTAAGCAACAGAAGTATATCATATCCAAGTATGACTTATGCATTTCTGACCTTACCATTTATAGATTGATATATTATACCATTGAGAAAAGTTGTCTCCCCTACTAGATTCTTCTCATTCCATTGTCCTTTATTCACAAATCCAACAGATTTTTTAATGCTCTGAATGAAGAGTTGTTTTCTGTCTGCTACTCCAGTACTTGGTAGTTCATGGTCCATTTTAGCTTCAATGAAGTTAATGAATTCTCCAAGTAGTCGACGTAGAGTAGAACTTTTTCCTGAACGAGGTAAGCCAACAAAATTTAAGCGTCCTACAAAAATATCTACACAAGCTTGATTTTTTATGGCTTCTTCGCAGGCATTTTCAATTTCTTTTTCTGTGACTACAAAGATTACAAATTATAATTTTAATGACATGTCGTACATTATCTATTCATTAGATCCTATTGCTATATTGTAACTTGGTGTACTAACTTGGTACGTTTGCACTTTTTTTTTTGCCTTTAGGCATATATAATGTGCATACTATTTCACTAAGGGTATAGCTACTTTTTAGTTTTAGTTTAAAAGTAAAGCTTATCTTGTTGTTAACAATAATGATAATGGGGTTTACAGCTATAATAAGGATGTTGGCTACAGATACAATGAAATACAATTGTTTATGAGTTTTTCCTGTTCTTGTTGTGTTTTATTTAGGGATCATATTGTAAGCCAATGATTGAATGTTTCTGGATTTTAATGATCTAAAATGTCTGTCCTACACTTTTGCTAGGGTATAACTTGTGGCTTCCATCCAAGTGCGATCACTCATTTAGTATTCTTAGGAATGTTATTTAGAGACAGCATTCTTATTTCTTATTCAGAGCTAAGATAAGTCAGTTTTTGGGGCCCAACAGCATGGATATACCTTATCACCTTCAAAATTAATTAAACTAGAGTCATGTACTTCATTAACTGGTGAAGGATGACCAGAACCTTCAGTTTGCTGAGCAATATCCACAATATTCTCACTGAAATAGTCGCTTAACACTGCCATCTCTGTGAAAATGCTGGTAAACGAAGTTGCGTAAACGGAATCTAAAATAGTTAGAGTGTGTGCATAGCTACTGGTAAATTTAGTACACGCAAGTCTGTAGCCACGTAGCGATGCGATTATGCTCTAACAACTAATAACATGCTAAATTAAAATTTAATATCCTCAACACAGTGAAAAGATTAACGCTCATAATTGCTTTTATTGTTGCAAGTTTTTACTGTTGTTTGTGTATAATCATTGCACTGTATAACACATTATAATACATATAAAGTTAGCGTGCGGTAATTACAAAAGACTTTAAAGTTGTTTTTTTTTAATAATCAACTAGATATGCATCTGATTCAAAGCTAATTTTGGTGATAAATCTCAAATAACCTCAACTGTTTACTACAATACTATAATTAAAATGATCAAGTAAAAATGCTACATTTATTTCGCAAAGGCAAATAATAGTATTTTAAAAACATGTCAATGAAAGATGATATTTATAGAGCACTTAATTTTTTCTAGCAGCAATACTTTAATATGGTGCAGTAACATTTTTACTGTAGTTTAAGTGCAGAAGAAGCTAACATCAAATAATCCATTGACTAAAAAAGGCATCTGTACATCAACCTAGACCCAATTAATTTGTATTTTTAGACTCTACATGAACTAATTTGACAGTTTCTTAAAAGTTTAAGTACTATTAATTCATATATTCACATAATATTGTCAGCTATCAATGGTAACTCGCTTGCTTCACCAGTTTACCAATGACATTACTCAGAATCAAAAATATTTTGTTCATGTTTCAAAGATGAAACTGAGGTATAATGTATAGTTATAAATGTATTATTCTACTTACACCTTTAAATACCTAATGCACTAAATCATGTCAACAACTTGTAGTTATAATATTTATTACCTTTTAGTAGTTTCTTTGCTATTAGTCTATCTTTATTTCTCAACTCTGAAGAATTTATAATTTCAGATGCTCTCCATTTAGTGGAGGAGGGTACTTTTTCTATACATAAAATGTAATCATGCCTTAGTTAAATTTTATTCTACAAATTAATAAAGAATATTAGGCATAAATGTGAACTATTATTTATTAGTTATAGCTATCACATCTTTACAGCACTATACATTCTATTTCAACATTCCAAAGTAATAAAAAACTCAAATTAACAATGTAAACTCAAAATAGACCTTTTGAGTTCCGGACAACGGACAGAACAAAATTCCCATTATTGCTACACCTTACAAAAAGTGCTTCACTTAATGAACATTCATTGACACATATCAACATTTTCTACAGTTCTGACAATTTTAATGAATCAGCAAGTTCTATCTCTGGTCCATAGAGGCGGTAGATGAAGTGTATTTCTAACCTGCAGCCCAGTCACGCGTAGCCAGATTTTAACCAATCGCTAAAGCGGGAAAGGGGTAGACCTAGGGCAAGTTGTGCTTGCACAATGTACTCGGTATGCATAATATAAGTGATATTTTAGCGACCCCTTGCTCTAACTTCCCAAATGAAATTCAGTTATTCGTGTACTTTTAACCTCCATCAATTAGCTCCATAAATGACTGAAATAGTGAATCCAGTGTTTTTAATCAACAGGAGGAGAATATGATAATGATGGTGACAACCCATTTGTTCCCCTTCACCGAAGTTGAAAGCTTCAAAGAAGCAATTGGAAGATGTAAGCTCCTATTTGGAACACTATGGCCACATAAAAAGCCAGAGAGTACGGACCAACTATAAACATTACTGTGAAATTAAAAATTTTCATTGTTAAAATGATGTGATTTTTTTTATTTAAAAAAAGCCAGTATACTATGTTCCACTATTTTATTTATTTACAATTCATATTCATATATAATCGAATACACCTTGCACAATCAAATATTAGATAAACAGTCAAAAAGTGATGGTTTCTGAGAAGGGACAGGTTCTCAACAATGGACAAAACTGGTGTTCCCATATTGTCCTTTATTCGGAAGTTTGACTGTAGTATGAAAATGTTAATTAAATAATCATGTATTTGTAGATGATATTTTGTTTGGATGATTGACAGTACCTTACTGTACTTGATGTCTGTAAAGATTATAAAAAACACTTGTTTGTTTTTTAGAAGGTTTTGTGAGAGGGAACCACAAACAGTTGTGATATTAAATTGTAAAGAATATTAATGGATTGCCGTTTCTTGTCAATGTCAAATATTATGCTTGGACAAATTGTACTACCCAATTATGTAATATCAGCTATTTCTCTATTTTGGTAACAGAACTCATCAATAATATGTATAATGTATTGAAACGTGAGAATAAAATTATATTTTCTTTATGTAATGACTAATATATCTGTATTAGTGTAAACATTAATCTGCTGAATAACAATACTAGCTAAATTTAAATGAGGCAATAATTATAAAACAGAATTACAAATCAATTTTACCGCCGCTAAAACTAATTTATTTTATAAAAATGAGTAAACTCACCAATTCTTAATATTGATGTGTCTGAGAGGTAACGATAGCGCTGATCATATCCTCCAAATAGCACTACTTCAGTGAGTTCAGAAGAAATAACAAAAGTAGCTTCACAGTGATCATGTCTAGGCAGTGACAATTTGGCTATCTAAAGTGGCAAATATTGAACAAATCAAATGATTAATATATGTTTGAACTTAGTTGTTCAGTATGGTTAAAAATGCACTTCAATTAATTTCACGATGATTAAGATTAATCATTTACTAATGAAACTACGGATTTACAACTATATGTTAAATTAGATGGTGGTCTAAAACAAACAACACATCAAATTTTCCTGACATGGTAAGATTTGATGTAGTTATAATTCTTACAATAAAAATAGCATTAGGGCATTTTATTGCAGCACTAATGAATTGCAGTCTATTATTAATATCAATCTAATCAAACTTTAACAAAGCTGAAGACGATTTCTATAAAATATTTTCCAATATTTTCAAGGTGCAAGCGTTCACTGTGAGAACACTATTCAATGACTGAATTCAATCTCACATGTGAGCTACTTGTATGACTCACTCATGTATAATAATTGTTAACGATATAATTTTTTTTGCTGTCATCGGCAGTTAACCATTGTCCGTTTTTGCTGAGTTGTTAGAGAGAAACATGTGGAAAAAAAAGAAGAGAAGGCTAAGAAAACAATTATTAATTGAAAAATTGGATGATTAAAAAATTCCCAAAATTAAAAAAAAATCTTTAAAATTCTATAGAAAATTCTATGTCTGTTGAGAACGACCATATTAATAGTAGTTTTTCTTGACAGCATAAATACACAACTTTTGATTTTGGTTGCAATATTCTGGTGTAATATAAATGGTTGAAATACTAGTGTGTTAAGCAAATAGTTTATTGTTAATTTATTGTTGACAGCTAAAACAATAATTAATAATGTATTGTAATATAAAATAGCCATAAAATTTCTTAACCCTTTCACTGCAGTAACTGTGCTGCACAGCGATTTGAAGTATCACCTCACGAAAATCGTTTTTATTCTCGTCTGTGTTGCCTCCACTTGAATGCTGTTTAGCCTCATAGAGTAAGCAATTTATGATTGTCAAACTCCTTACGATAATATCTCTAAGGCTACAATGCTAACATTGAGGTAGCTTTCGCAGTTCGAGTTTTGACTTACTTCAAAATGGTGATTGGGTGGTACATAATTGAAAATATTGAAATATATGTATTAGTGTAGTAGACCTGGATTAACAACCGTTTCAGTGAATCTAGTAAACCAGAAGATGCAGATGTTTATGCCTACAAAAACCATTCAACATCAAAGAGAGAGATGCTCGGTAAAGAAATGAGGTTGTTTCGCTACAGCTTAGGAGACAAAACAGTTATGAAGATCTGCATGAGGAAGAAGTAGTTATACTGAAGTCAAAATTAGCTGCACAAAATTTAGTATCAGAAATGAAAAAAAATTCTAGAACATGTCCGATCACTGATAACATATTATGTGTCTCTACAAGTACATGCCGTTTTTTCTAGGGAAAGTGCTGAGCCTATAGTTCATTGTACTTAAGCTACTAGTGATAGCTAAAAAAATAAAGTTCTGTGGAAAGTGCTTAGCCTATACTTCATGATACTTAAGCTACTATTGTGTCTAACAAAAATATAGTTAACTGAAATGAAACTAGTAAATCAATTGGTAATTAAATTATAAATGTAATTGCAATCTTAATTCATTTATATACAATTACAAACCAATTCATCAATATAAATGTTTTTATTACTAAAACATACTAAATCAAGTTAAAAATTATATAACAACACAAAAATTGTACAAATTTAGTAAATTAAACAGCTAATTTAAGTAAAAAATAATAATTAGATTACTGGTACAGAAACATGGCAGTAAAAGTTCATTTTAGCAAACACCAACTAGCTGCTAACAAAATGTTTGCTAATGATACATAATGCAGTCCACAAGTCAGTGGTCCAATCAATGCAGGTACAGGAAGTGCTACATGGAGTACATTCCATTGAACACTTTTAAATTGCAACTTTTTTTTATCGTTTGCAAGGTGTAGATCAAACTCTGAGCACTTTGAGGTTTTGTAATTACACTGTCTATATCTTCTTTCTAACAATATAAAGCTAGTGTCTCTTTCCTGAACCTCGCAGTAGAAGTAATTCAGAGGATTCTAAAATAGCTTTAGAATAATGGTTGTAGTAAATTTGAGAAGAATTTTTCTTGCCTACACAGAGAGCTGTGATTTTTTATACCATTCTGTAGCATTATAAATGCTCTACGACATATACTATAAAAATTTACTATCAGACGAGCTTGCCACTACACTCTAGAAACCTAACGATTATAAGCTTGAAGAGACAGACATGTCAAAATATGATAGTTGAGGATGAGCAGCATAGGATATGTATTCTTCAAGTGATAAAAAATCAGACATGATTGTTTTGCTTTAGATAACTCTAATGTTGATTGTTCTTGATATTCTCATTCATTACTTCTAGAGCTCCTTAACATTCACTGATCTGTATCCTCACAAGTATTCATGCAATACTAACTTATTTTCATTAAAATTTTACGCTACATTGGGATGGTTTTGAATGTAGCAGCAAGACCCTCTGATAGTAAATTTTGATTTTAGTATAATGTTATAGAGTATTTATAATGCTACAGAATGTTATAAAAATCACAGCTATCTTTGTGGGGAAAAAATTCTACCCAAATTTAATACAGCCATTATTCTAAAAGTATTTTAGGAGATCTCAAGAATCACTTTTACCACGAGCTTCGGAAAGTTTCCCAGAGGACAGACATATATTGTTAGAAAGAAGAAAAGCTACTCTATCCAGACAGTGTAAGTATAAAACTTCAAAGTGCTCAGAATTTAACCTACACCTTGCTAAAGATAAAGAGAAGTTGTGGTTACAAATTGTGCAATGAAATGTACTCATGTAGTACTTCATGTATGTGCATTAAATATATTGTTTTTGAACTGCTGGATTGTGGACTGAATGAAATAATTTGATTTCATACATGGAATTATGTAATAATTATATAGCGATTAGACAAACTACTTAATATACTTAATTAGATCTATGAAAAGTATAACTTAATGTGGTATATTATAGAGGTGGTGGAAGAAACAACCAAGTCAGGGGCTGCCACCAGAGATGCTGTCAGGTAGCTACTCAAGCTTGTTAAAGCTTTCAATCCCCCAAATAAAAGGGTTTCAAACCTTTAATGTTGAGAAACAGAATAAAGAGTAGCAAAACAACAACTGACTAACTCAAACAGCACAGGCTCCTTTTATAGTTGCCTGTGTGCCTGAGGATGACATAGCTAAAATAATAAATGAATTAGCTATGTGTGGGAAAACACCTTAATGTATGTGAAGGGTTAATTAGTGTTAAGTGTTTAAGTTTTCTGTTCTTTCAGAACTTGTCCTTTGCTACAGCTACCCTTGTGGTGCTGCAGCATCTTGATTTGAACTATTTAATTTGTTCTAGAAATAGAATTGACTGAAATACTCAAAGTTCTATACAGGTGAACTTTTAACCACCAATTTTCAGGGAATCGTACATGATCCAATAATAATATATATTAAGAACTACTAAAGTAATTTTAGTTTAAATAATAAACATTATATTTTCTTTTAAATATTATTCCTTATGCGCATCAGTGAAGTTTATTTACTTCTACATAGCTATTATTATTTGAGCTATACTATAATGATATGATCTTACCTTTTGCCAACTCTGTGCTCGTACATCAAGACACCAAACATCATTTAACCGATTACTTCCGGAATTAATTACTGCCGCGGGGCGCCGTAAAACGGAATTCTTTTTTGGACGCGGTGGCGGTCGACCCTTCTAGAAGGAGTTACTTGAAAGCTACAGCAGCTAACTACAAATTATTATCTATTATCAATCTTACTTGGTTGTACTTTAACCACAAAGACTCCAGGCTAGGCTACCTCAGTCCAAACAGTTGTAATAAAACCAAACTGAAGCTGCTTTTCTCTGGCCGCGTTTATGCGCCTATCGGAACTACCGGTTTTTAGTTCGTGGTCGCGTATACGCGCCTATCGGAACTAATCGGTTAAAGCCTTGCCATCATATCCACCAGCTATTAACAACTGTGGATTGTTGTTGTTATAATCAAGACAAACAGTGGCATGATAGCTTCTTGGAGGTGGTTGTGGTGCTCCACATACAAGCTTTGTAAAACACTATTAGTACGAGAATATAATGTACAATCAAACAAATACTTTACAATATATATTACTAGTGATGTGCTCTAATAGCACAGAATAGTGAAGCGAGCGATGCATGTCCCCTGTAATTGCATGCTTGGTGTGGCTACAAAATACTGTCAGATTCTTTACTTTGCTACCTGTTTCTGTTTCGTTTTAGCTCTCCTCCTTGCCCTGTCTTTTTCATTTCTTATCGCTCTCATTACTAATTTTTCTTCAGGAGTTTCTAACGCCCTCAAATCTCTTGACCGAGCGTTTCTAACGTTTTGTCTACTGGGCATCGCTACTTCGTACGGCGGATAAACAAAACAAAATGTTGCTAAGAAGGTTACCCGGCCCGCGCAAGCGCTTAGGAGAAAGGGTACACACATACGCCCACGCAAGAACAAAAACAATTTCTAGACCTAAATATATATATATATATCGCGAACTCATTAGAGTGTCAGCTCTGCTCGCTTCGCTCGCTTCGCTGAATAAGATGTACTGAAACATTTCTTCATGCCTAATTAAATATAATAACAATATCCAAAGTATCAGCTGCATTTTAAAAGCCTGTCAATTATGTTAGTAACATGTACTATGTTTTGCTGCCACCTGAGTAAGTCCAATAATACTATATACAGTGCTTAGAGGAGATTATTATTTCTCTTATTATTACTAACTAAAATAATCAAGCAGTCTATGTTTGAGTTGGTCTTCCTGAATAGAATAAAAACAAAGTTCAGTAATTGTGATAAGAACGTGCAATGATATAAAATACAACAAAATGAACAATTGTCATATTACATTAGTTACATGATTCTAGTTTCATGGCGACTGGTGTATGTTGCTGTCAGGATAGTTTCCTGACAACATGCATCATATTTGCTATAATAATGTAAGCATAAAAAGATTTTCAGAGTATTAAAATGAACACAAACATTAGTAATCACTTAAAAATGTCAAGTTCTCAATAAGATCATTGTAGTGGTTCATTAATTAATAAAAAAATTTTAAAAAAATTTCATCCTAGATATATTCACAATGATAATTATGTTTAGGTACATGACTGTGAGAACTCAAGATGATATTTCACGCCATATCACACTCTGGCTCTTGTAATAAGTACTATTATAAGAGATAATGCACCACAACATGCACTAATATATTTTCTGAAGTATTTTATACCTCTTTCATACATAAACATAAGATATTGTGTATCCCAAATAGATTATTATTTCTAGTCCTCTCTCAGTATGCAATTCATATAAACAGTGAGTCTGCAGCACAAAAATTTTAAGGTTTTTACATTTACAGCCATGTGCTAATTAATTTTGAATGTACAGTTTATATTGTACATATTTACTGGGAAGGTGAATGCTATCATTTGAATTATATTGCATAATTTTTATACATATACATCTTGACTAACCTCATATTATTAATACAATTACCATGATTGAGAGATTACAACAAATTCTTACCATTTGTGCCAAGTCTATGAGGTAAGTGTCATTGAGTCTAATACTGCCATTCCATCCACCAAACAAGACTGCATGTGTAGGACTATTGTAGGTGACTGTAAAACCACATCTAGGAGAAGGTCTAATTCCAGTGATCAAGGGAGAAGACCATGTACCTAAATATAAATAGCAATGTAATATGTGGTCAGTTATTTTAAGTTATCTATTTTATGAAGACTTCAAATGTTATTTATATAAATTTAGAGCTACTTTATATGTAGTAATTATAATACAAGTTACAATTCAAAAGTATCGTATTTATAGTTAGTAGTAATTTACCAAGGATAATTTTTGGGTTGATATTAATGGAATAATAAGAATGACTTACATTATGTTAATACAAGTACAAACAATGAATGTCTACGATTTTATATCAACCCAAAAATTATCCTAAAGGGATACCAGTGGGCCAATAAAAAGAAAATCCAAAAAAAAATTTTTTGTCAGTGTTCGGGCTCTACTGTACATTTTTTATTATACGTAATTGGTCTCTTTTCCCAAGTACTGTCACAATTTGTAACTTACCTTGTGAAATATGGTACTTATGAATCTCATTTGTGTAGCCATGACCGCCTTGTAAATGCTTATTCTCAGTAAATTGAGATCCAGACTGCAGTTCACCTGATGGTATGCCATAGCCTCCAATGACGATTAATGAATCATTATAATATATCATTTGACAATCAGATTTCCTCATGGGTCCACTATCATGTAGTGGTGAGAGTTGCTTCCATGTCATGGATCTGGTGTCTAGCTGATGTAATGAAGCATAGAATGATGTACCATCGCGACCACCAAACAAGTAGAGAACATGATCTGAATAAGCTGTTCCACGTTCATATATTCCAGGAGGTGGAGTACCAGATGTGGGAAGTTCTTTCCAGGATTCTGTTGAGCACTCATAGATTTGAATTACGGTTCTCAATTGTCTTTTATTCTCATCAAAGTTATGAACATAACCTCCATAAACATACAGTTGTTCAGAACTTGCCGAGGCAGCAGCACATGCTCGAGGTGAAGGCTCATAGTATTTAAGAGGCTGATCTACGATAAAATCATATTATAATAGTGTAAATACAAATTCATTTTACAGATACACAAACTACTATAATTTCACTGCACAATTAATGTAAAGGTATGTTTTGCTGATGTTTGCTGGTAGAAATAGCATGTACAACAATTGGAACATCATGTTCCAATTGTTGTACATGTCAAGTACAACCTTTATAATTCAATTGAAAGCTCTGATGAACAGTTACATTTCAATTGAAACAATAATAAACATATTATAATAAAGAAAAATGGAAACTTTAACCACATAGTTGATTGTCTTACAAGTGGCTGTAGTTGTGGTTCATTACATTTAACATCACATTGAATAGAGGTTAATTTACCTTTATTATAGGGTCCAGGATTAGCTTCAACATCTCCACATATTAATAGTAGTTTCTGTTTCAGTGAAGTAGTTCTGGAATGAATTTCTTTTAAGAAATTTATAGAACTATTCCAAATTAACCAGATCAATGGTAGAAATAGCAATTCTAAATTATTATTTGTTTTTCGTGGCTTTATTACAGTGCAGAGTTTGGGATATTGAGTTTTAGTTTTCCTTCTGAAAATCCAGATCATTGTGATGGCTATTAACAAATACTGAGCTTTTGAGAAACATTGAGGTTGATTGATATATGAGCAACGAGTCTCCCAGAGCGTTGACCTGTATAGTCTTCTGTTGCTACTTTCCCAGTGTGGAGTTGGATAACGATGGTGACCCATTGCTGTGTCTGTAAATTAATAACATGAAGTTCCTTTTAAAATAAGATTTGTAATACTTTGCACAATCGACTACAATCATAAGCTACTTAATTCTTCTTTTCTGATTGTACTTTTTAGAAAAATGGTGTGGTCATAAAATACAGCATAATTTATTTATTTCATTTCTGATTTTCTCCTCCTGTTTCCTTGTTCTCATTGGATAGTCTGCAGTTTGTGCTTGTCCTGTTCTTATCTTATTGTTGAAAAAATTATATTGTTTTCACTCAAATGTGTCTGTTGTACATTGTGAATATATTGTAAAATAATGATGGTAAAATGTGAACACTATGAAAATATTACACTGCCTGAAAAGTGTCCACTGACAACCAAAAACAAAATAGTAAATTAGTGTATAATGTGTTGATAACTTGTTTGTTAAGCTCTACAGCCATCTCTGACTTAAATCAGGTGTTACTTGTACAGCACTAAATAGCAGTGGCGTATTCTCTTACAGTGCTTCAGCTAACCGCATACTGCAAGCTTCATTATAGCTGGTGTCCATTACCGGATGGGACTCTAGTTGCGTAGCAACTTGCAGCTGCTATAAAGAGAGGCGTTCGTAATTAGATGCTAGAAACAAAGAGCAAGTCTCACATAATGTGACCGCTTTCGCGATTTCATTTACAGCTAATTTAGAATTTTTATGTTTTTTTTTACTTTCAGATAGTTAACGCAGCAAGACCAATTTATAACAATGTTATGTATATCGAACTTTGGCATCGCCAGGTAAGATAGATGCAAGATATAATTATTATTATGTCTCTGTTCTTAATAATTATAGTTAATATTATAATAAAAAAGTAAATGAATAAGTAAATAAATGAGTAAGTAAATAAATAGGAGAGCTTAAATATAAGTAAGTAAATGACAAGTAAATAATAAATAAGAGAGTTTAAATTTAAGTAAGTAAATGAATAAATAACTAATGGAATAAATTAAGAAATAGGAGAGTGTAATAATAAGTAATAATAAGTAATAAATAATAAATAGAGGAGTATATAAATAAATAAGAAAGTTAAAATAAAAGTAAATAAAAGTAAATAAAAGAGTAAATTAGCTAATAGATAAGAGTTTTTATATAAGTAATATAAGTAAGTAATGAATAAGTAAATAATGTGCGAAATTAAATATAATTAAATGAATAGTAAATAAATGAGTAAATAAATGCACAAGAGAGTTTAAATATACGAAGAAATTGATATAAGAGAGTTTAACTAAAGTATGTAAATAAACAATCTACAACTTGTAGCGCATAGTTCTAACATTCAGCGCTACCTGCACGTGCACAGGCCTGAGCTGAATTATCACCGAGGCAGAACTATGTGGGACTTCGGTTAAACTGTGGTAATTAGTATAACAGTTGCAAATTCTTTAATTTGTTCACCTGAGGATTTCTTTCAATTTCTTCAATAGTTACTAGTATTATCCATATCAGTGGCTGATTTATGATTTTGTATTTTATTTTTTAAAGCAGTAATTAACTAACCCAGCACAGGTTCACTACTAAGGTTTTCTTGCACGCTTGATAACTGAACATTCAAGGCTTCACCCTGCTTTAGTAGCATTTTGATTTATTGCTTTAGTATTTCTATAGCTTTTTAGACCTCTAACCAGTAGTGACTTTATCTTTTTGCTTACCACTTATTGTACATCGGAATTATTGTGATCTACATTATAATATTACAATGATTTCTTAAGAATCACAGATGAGAAAATATTTAAGAAAAAATAACAATTTGTCTAGTGGATACAGCATTTTTGTGGTAGCTACTAATTTGTTAGCTATACCCTGTCCAAGTTAAGTGGGACGCTAGAGTTTCTGATCCCATGAACACTTCTAAGCAAGCAATAGAACCTATCATGTGACTATGTTAAGGATGGCGTAGAATGGGGAAACGCAGTAATTCAGCTTAAAGTGGGTTTCTATGTAACCGAAAGCTGGGCGTGATCCGCCACAGAAGAAATAATAAGACAATTATTGTGGTGCTCAAGTCCAAATGGAGAGCAAAACCTGTTCACAATTCAAACAATAAGGTAAAAATACTTCTAAATTTCCAAAAAATAATTCTGTTGCCGGTTATGTGCGAGCATTATATACTTTAGCTAACAAATATAGAACTACTTTCTTACCACATTTTCACTTAGTACCAATGTCTTCTGCAGTCTCTAATATATGCCATTATGTCTATCTGAATTACCACCATCTTTTCACAACAAACTCACACAGCTACTAAAAAAGGTTACTTTTTTTTAATTGTGTGAAATAAAAGATATTCAATGCCATGATAATCATTCACCATAACATTATGTGACTTGAAAAAATAAGAAGTTCTAAAGGAGTATTACATAGTTTCGAGCCTAATGGTAATTTTGTAAAACTAAAGAGCGTCCAATGACATTTAGAGACAACCAAATTCAGAGGGTTAAACAATTCAATTTCTTTAGATGTTACATGATCACCAAACCAAGTGATTCAATATAGTGGAGGATTGGGTAAGGGTAAATGAATCAAACACAAAAACACAAGTGTCAAAGTACAAGTTCACACATATATATATATTTCGGATTCTCTATTGTTTTATCGCTGACAGTGTCTTGCTCACATCACTCATTCACCAATTATATGTGTGAATAATATAATGATTCTCTGCTTTTAAAAGAATTAGTTCACTAGACGAATATACACTCCAACCTCTGAATTTTGGACAGTGACATGACTTGGGTACTGCACCCTTGAGCAACATACATCTCAGTTTTTATTACTAAACTGGCAGCTCTAGCAAGCATGAATGCTAGGAAGGACCCTCACTGAATATTTTGCTTCCTGCATCCTCATGTTAATGCATGAGCGACATTAAAAACCTGCAATGGAGATTATAAATGTTATTGTCTATAGCTATTTTTCATAGTTAATGATAGTACTACTAGTAGAGAAAGAATAGAGAAAGAATTGTACTGTTGTAATGGTGAGTTAGTCATTTAAATACTATTAATGAATAGTCAAGGTTACTATTAGATAAGCATGAAAATAAAAGCTGCTTTCATGATAATTCTCATTGACTGTAGAAGTACCAGGTGTCGATACTCACCACCTCATAAAGTCAATACATCCAGTGACTATCAATATATACGCTGCTTTCATGATAATTCTCATTGACTGTAGAAGTACCAGGTGTCGATACTCACCACCACATAAAGTCAATACATCCAGTGACTATCAGAGCCCTAATAACTTAAAACTATAAGTTGTCTTTAGAGCTAAAAAGCTACAAGTATTTTATAAAGCTCAGGAGACAGAGATATAAAGCAAGAGGAACATTACAATCAACTTATAATTGATTATTACTTTATTGGTGATAATAGCTTCCAAATTTTTAACTATGAAACTTAACAACTGTGTACTTATTTTCATGAAAACTCTATAATATGTGTTGATACCAATATGAGCCACACCCACACTTGAAGTGATAATGACAATAGCCAATGTCACACCAAACTGTAATGCAACTCAGAATATTTCTTGATAACTAGAAACTTGATGTTGGCTACTTCTAAACAAACAAAATATATTATATTTCAATATCCTTGTTTGGGGATTTTACATAAATATGTACAGTATTGTGTAATAAAAAAGAGTTGGAATGTTTCGTTTCACTAAGTTTACTCAAAACATAGTGATATTGGTTCTGCTGACTCTAATTCCATCACTTTTGCCGCTTCACTGAAGTCAAATGTTCACCAAATGAAAATATGCTATGCACTAGCTTTGGCACCCTGGAATTTCTACAATCAATGGGCACCTCTCAATAATGCCCCTACTGTCTGTAGTAGAGTATCAACATTAAACAAAATAGAAAAAAATAATTATTTACTTAAGGGTATCTGCACATAGCAATGCGCACTGCCTGTATATCTGGACATTGATTTATTCCCTGCCAATACGTGAGCAGAAACAATCGCGCAGTAGTAGCAGAAGTATTCTTTGCGAATTTGTGGTGTTTTAGTTTAGCTTCCTGTTGTCTCGTAGCCATTTACATCAACTCTCCATACGTTGTCTGTACTCACGTGGCAAGGTGCACCAGGCTGCCTCTCCTCCTGTAGCAGTTCTCCAGGTTCTCCGCACCTGATATCAAGTGGATGGATCCAGCAGGCTAACCTGTGCAGACCTAATACCTTCACCTCGGACTATCTCCAAGAAATTGTTCTCTCTTCTGACTCTCTTGTTATAGTTATATTGATGTTATTTTACTCTTGATATAGGAGGGCTCTTTTTAGAACCAATACCAAACTAATTGAAAAAAAATTGCTCGCGTACAAGGAGCACAAGACATGGGGGTAGGACTATTTCATAAGCATTGCGAGTTGAATTAAAGTACCAAATTTTGTATTAGTTTTTCTTGGAATTCATTATCTATCTATTATTTAGTGCTTCGATTGGATACGGGTGGTGATGAGCAACTATTAATCAACGAATGGCCTTATTACGTTTTACTAGGAAAAGCTTTGAGAGCTCACAATTACAAAATTGCCAACTTTTTTAATAGTAACTCAGTGACACTAAGCCACATACACCCCAAACCACACCCCAAACTACATCAAATACAAGGAAGCAATTATTACGTGATAGTTTTAAAGTATCTACTTATCCAAGTGAGTGTAAGTATCATTATGAAATAGTTCCTGTCTAGGCTGAACTTTAGCACCATATATTAGTTGGGAAAAAATCATAAGAATTCAATGTAAAGAACTGGCAATATTAGGCAGTGGTTGCCGATAGCTGATAAAAAAATTGGTTAAAATTTCCAAAACTATGTCATTGTGGGGAGGGGGGGGGGGGGGGGCTGCGAATTGCTGATTGTTGGGTGTAAAGAGGCACTGGTAGTCAGAATGCCTTAATAATAATGCTAAGAAAGCTACCACTACTCCAGGGAAGCTGAGGTAGCTAAGTACCTAATAGTTAGATAAATTAAAAAATAACTTTGCCCTTTCCATTTTGTAGCTGAAAGCTTGTTGTCGAAAGAGACTGATAATTCAGATAGTCAGAATTACTTCAATTTGATATTACAGAAGTAGTGAAGAAAATGAGGTAAGAAATAATTTAGTATTTGTTTGCTAAAATTTATGGTCTTATGTTTTTTTAGTTGAGAGCTTGCTGTCAAGAATTACTTGTAATTCAGATAGTCAAAATAGCTTAACCCTCTCACTGGCAGATAAAATTCAATGACTTTCTTATTCTATATGTTTAAAAAGTAATATAAAATCAGGAATTCAAAAAAGTACCTAGCAATTATATATACCATGAAAGTACACGTATTGTTCAACATTTGTGGTCAAATTTGGTTGGCTAGCAACAAACCACTAAGAGGTTTTTGTGACCAAAACATAACTATATCGTAACATTGTGATCTGTATACGTTCAAGTGCAATATTAGTGTTTGTTTGTGCATGATTAGATATTTATTTACTGTTATAATAGACCATTATCTCAGCCAGCTATGTGATGACACCATGGGAGGCGCCACTGTTAGCTAGGAAAAGGAACATCTAGAATGAAAGAAAATTTCGCTAATAATTCCAGTCCTATGCAAACACTCTCTAGGAATTTTCTTACTCATACTCCTCATTTCTTATCCATTCATCACTTTGTCAACCTTTCTTGCTTTCAACATCATTAGTATTACCATCATTTCAATAATATTCTGACCTTGCTGAAGTTAAGACATAATCCTTTGAATGCATAGAAGAAATCCAATGTAATTCAGAGAGCAAAGGTAGCTTACTCAAATCATTACTCATTGCTGGGAGATTATAAAAGAAAGTTTACAGCTGAGACTAAATTAGCGCCATATTCCCAGGAAAGCTATTAGGCATAATATAACTCAATGTCATGTTCCTGTGAAAACTATGTCTTACTTTTTATTCAGCTGTTTGTTTTACCTAGAATATAAGCTTCCATTTTTTCTTCATCATATCTGCTGGTATCTTCGCACCTACAGTGCTCTAGTAGCTTTCATGTTGAAAAACTAGTAGTATCCTCAACCAGCTACGAAATAACAGCTTTAGCGAGCAAGTCCAACTCTCTATCCTCGACAGTAATACCTCACAGTATCTATATAACTCCCATACCCTTTCCCTCTCACTTTAGCCATCAAAAAAAGTTGTCGCAGACGAAATCCACTGCCTTAGTTGCCGAAAATTTTCTCGCCATTTTCGTAATAATGTTAAGTTTACTTTTAGCCTGACTACCTTAGTTGCATAGTAGCTATTTCTATTCTAAATATACATGTAATAGAACAACACATGAGCCGTGCTCTGGATGCTGCAGCTAAGCTTAAGGGTTTATTGATTAGTGGGAAAATATTTTCCCCCACATTACGACATTCTTGAGCTCCTATAGGTGATTGTGCCAGTGAATGGGTTAAATTTATATTTACAGAAGTTACCAATACTCTGAAAGTCGAGGCAAGTAGCTAGTATTTCCATATTTGTCGGTTAATATTACAAAAATAACACTGACATATTTTTTTGTAGCTGAGAACTTGTTCAAGAGTTACTGGAAATTGAGGTAGTCAGAATAGATTAAGTTTGATACTACTGAAGCTACCATTACTCAGGTAATTTTTGTATTTGTTTGCTAAAATTAATGGTCAACTGAAATTTAGTGTTTTGTATGAACTAAACTATAATAATAGTAACAATATTGTAGTTTATGTTACTTAACTTAGGCAGGCTCCTTTGATATTTGTGCTCAAGCACACCACTTGCTTGTGTACATATGTGTGGATGTACGTATGACATTTTTACTTCGACTTTTGCATTATTGTGTTAGCTTTGTGGTCTATTCCTCCCCAAATCTCCACTATACAGAATCTTTCAGTTTAGCAATCCCGTATCATTCAAGGAAATGAAATCGTTTGCCCCCTTGTATTAGGTTGTATCTAAATGCCACAAGACACATTTAGGTAGAACTTATTATTAGACTCAACATGTACAGTAATTCTTTAGAACTTTTATTTTTAAGTCTTAAAAAGTTGTGGCGAAAGTTTACTTTGGTACTGAGACCCTATACCAGACATTATTTCAAAAATTCAGCCATTTACATAGTAACTTTGCATGCTTGTTGTCAAGAGCTATACTGTTAATTTGGATAGTCAGAATGTATTATTAGAGAGTGCAAAAATACCAGTACTCAGGAAATTGAGGTAGTAAAGTAGTTGTTTATTTTGTTAGCTAAAGTATGGTCAAAACTACTACATTTAGAAATGGACAAATACATTCTTTTGAAGTGTTTTGTTTGTGCACAGGCTAGCTCACCATTTGTGCTCAAGCAAATCACTAGTATATATAAAAATATATTAGATTGAAAAATCTAAAAAACTCTTAGTTGTCACCGGGGATTCGAACCCAGGGCCACTTGGCTTTAGCCACCAGTGCTCTAACCCACTGAGCTATGACAACCCTCGACTAGACCTTCATATTTTTCCATTGTACAGTTGAGTAGTACCGCTGAGTAGTATATGTATATAATTATATACTCTATACATGTATATAAAAGTTTGTCTATTGTATACACAACTGACATTAAACATTCCCACTCCAGGAAATTTTTTCTTGATACGGCCTAAATGCTAGCCACAATGCTACAATTTTCATAGAGAAATAATGAACTATTTACACATGTTCGCTTAATATGCTTCTAGTATATTGCAAATGAATTTTCACTAATTTTCTAGTATATTGCAAATGAATTTTCACTAATTTTCTAGTATATTGCAAATGAATTTTCACTAGAGGCTATATACATAAAAATGAATAATGGAATTACCTGAAATTTGTAAATATAGTCAGTTATCTTTGTGAACTGTGAATGGCATTTCAGGTGTTTAGGAGCCAAAACAGACTTACTAATAGCCATTTGTTTTGAGGCTGCTAAGTTCAGCTAAGACACTGCATGAGACTTTAAAAGACTGTTAGTTACTCACAAACTAGAGAGTATAAGAAAATGCAAGAGTTGAATATACTATGTGAGACTAAGAAAACTAGGCTGCTGAAAAATATTTTAAAGGTCTTAACAGATCAGAAATGACCAAATTTGCTAGTGCTTTTGGCCTGGGGGGACCAAATCTACTAGCATATTTAGTCTCCCGGACTATTACTGCTATCAGATTTGGTTGGATCGGACCGAAAACTGCACGGATCAAATTTCATGTAATACTGGCATCTACGGTTCATAGTTATAGATGCTCATAATTCTCATATATTATGTGAATTATACATTTATATACACAAATATAAGTGGAGACATGTAACATCTGATCAGTTGTGCACTTTTTAAAACATATGTTGCCGCCATCACACTTCGTAACACACCATTCTAAACTAGATAGAGAGAGTAAGTATATAAGTATTGTAATTACCAGTTGATTCCAATATGAGACACACCCACACTTGAAGTGATAAGACAATGAACAATGCCCACCAAACTGTATTGCAACTCAGAATATTTCTTGATAGGTAACTTGCTGTTGAATTTTTCTAGACACCACAGTAATAAATAAAAGTTATTGATAGGTACTTGGAGTTAGTTTTGTTTGCATAAATACTTACCGCATTTATATTATTTGAACATGACATGGAATGATACAATAGCTGGATCTTACTCTAAACTAAGCTCCATGTTCACAAGCCTTCAAGGATTTTCTGATTCATTAATGCTTGAAGTGCATTACTAATAAAATGTGACTAGATTAAAAGTATTGAGTTTATATAATCAATCTACTTTACTGATCCCATATCACCATCCAACAAACTTTCTGGAGAAAATTATTATTGATGAAATAATTTGTAGTCTATTGCTTGTGAATTATCATAGTTATCTCAGTCTCACTATCACTTTTGGGGATGAGAGGAGGGTCAGGCAACACCCTCTGTATTTTCCAGACCTATTACATGATTATTTTTAATCCTGAACTGTTTGATTTTGCTAGAATGATCATTTACTTGACTAACTTGTTTATATCGATTATGGAGAGCTTACCGTACTTAAGTCTTTTTTGTGAGAAATTTGAGCTGCGAATATTTTTTAACTCTTGTAAAGTTTGTGAAGTAGCCGCGCTTACAATGAATTGTTTTGAGCATGAGCTACAATCCACTTAAAATTGTGTGTATGGTCTCAAATAAAGGTCAGATGGTGGACGAGCTGGCTGCAGCTACTCCTATGTGTTTGTACTGTTAGCATTACTCCAATACTTTCGTATGTAATGGGATGTTTAAGGCCTATCAGTACGGCTTTTTGCCTCCTCCCACTCACCCACCCTATCCTCCCACCACCCTGACGATGATTTCCTCACATCATTAAAATTATGATCTTCAATAACATCCAAGTAACTGACCAACTATATTCTCATTTGCCTGAAGGTTTTAGTTGTAGTGACTCAGTAGTCATAAATGTTCTTGTATATTATAAAGAAATACATAATTGTATATATATATATGATCACAGTCTGTCAACATGTTTAAGACTAGAAAAATTTGCCATTTGAACAATTCTTTAAACATATATGCTGTTGCTATCACTTTGTTAATCCTCCTCAACTGACTAAAGTTTAGGCTAGTTGGCAAGCGAGCAAGACACTATCAGGGGTAACTCAATTGAAAATTGGGGATATTTGTTTATATTATATGTGGGGATGCTTGTATGTCATTTGTACTTTGACCTTCTCTTATTTTTGTGTTTGCTTGGTGGTACACCCCGTCCCAAACTTCACTAAAATTAATCTTATGGTTTATCGATCATTACCCCTATTACTGTAGAAATTGAATTGTTTATCGTTTTGAATTCTTTTGCGGGTGCAGTTAAAACTTGAAAACCTACCGGAGTTCCATTTCTATTTGGGTTAGTTGCATTGGTAATTCAGTGTGCTCTCTGTCATGTGTACAAGCCAGACGCAACAGTAATTACTTGAAAACGTATTGTCCACTAGACTAACCACGTTAGTATTATGTAGGTAAGTCGAGTTGTGTGAAAGTAATGTGAGTTACAACTTCTACTTAGCTAAAGAATATAGAAGGCTTAAATAACATGTATTGTTTGGCTGTTGTTTTTTCAATTCAAACAGTTGCTGCGAGTGGTTACTATGGCATTTAAATACCTTTACCGATTAAACTTAATTTAAAAACTCGACATTTCTCTTTATTCTCACTGAGTAGTCTGCAATCTGTACAATGTCCTTTTCTTATCATTTTGTTAATATATTATTATAGTGGTATCATTTTTTACTCAAATGCATTTGCTGTGAATTGTGACTACATTGAAAAATAAAGCACTAAATGGGCAAACCCTTAGCACTATTATTCACTAGCTAGCTGCTATTACAAAATCTTTCCCAGACCAACATAATAATTATTGGCATCTCACTTTGTCGATATGTAGTTCCTGCACAATGAAAGCATTATACATATGTTGTCCTCATGGAAGAAGCTAAACTCTCACTGCTAACTCTAAAATGCTTTGCAGCAGCTTAGCAAACAAAAGCTCGGAAACATTGTCACATTAAGTTGTGAGCATCTTAAAGAGTGATTATTACAGAAATGTCGCAGTGAGAGTGCTAGCAACAGTAATAGTATTGATTAATGTGGTAACTGTTCAATGATATTCATAGTTAATTGTTCTATATTTATGCAGTAGTAGGTTGATTACAATTTAATGAAGAACGTATAAGCTTATTGTTATAAGTTTACTTATAATTCTATTCATAATTGTGTGATCATTACTATGGCACCATAAATGGGAAAAAAAATTATTATAGTACCTTAATGCGCCATAAGTGGAAAACACTATTGTAGTACTCTGTACTCTACAATTTCAGCATAGGCTGCTAGGTATGCTTGTGCTTAGTTTACTTGTAACAGCACTTTATGTGATACGAGGCTAGCTATTTGACTGAGCACTTGCTAACAGGGTTAAAAACAATGATGTTAAGCAATTTACCTGGTGATTATTGCTTCTCAGTTCAACATGGACAAAGTTGAAAGCTGTCTTTTTGGAAGAGATATTGAAACAAGTGAGAGGGAAAAAGTAATGACGACAGTAACATACTGTAAATGAGTCAGTAGCCTCAGATAATGCTACTTACTCGAGGCAGAATGTTCAGTGACTATTGGATCTCAATAAGTCAAAATATCAGGTTGTGTTTTGAGCCAAATACAAGTATTTATAAAGCTCAAGAAACAAAGATATAGCAAGAGAATTACGACAATCCAGTTATAGTATAGGCAGGGCCATAGGAAGCAAATTTGAAAGGATACAGCTAATAATGACACATCCACTCATAAATATTTTTTTTTAATAGTATGGTAATTTTCTGTACAAAAAAATATCCTGTATTTCTGCTGACCAGAAAGAGCCAAATATAAATAATAATGTCAGAAGATTTTCTTAAAAAAAGCATTTATATTAATTAATAAATTTCTAATTATGATAATTAATCCACTCTCCCATTGTATACCGTGTCTTTAATTTCATTGCGCTTAGTTACAGTTTGCTAAAACTGGCACTGAAGAAAGCTGTGGTTTTGGGGCTGAATGAGGATGTAAATGAATATTTTGTAACACTTGTAATATTCATGGAATAACCATTCTTACAATCTTTTAAAATGTGCTCTCAGCTACTTAAACTTATGAGTGTGGTCTATGTACAATAATGGCAAGGTCATGGACTGCTGGCCATCCAAGCTCCAATGAACTTGTAGTAGGATAGAAATTTATGTTCTTAATAATATTGGACATTCAATTTTTATCAATGAAACCGACTTTTTTTTGCTCAATTAACTCTAGATTTTAGGTGTAGCAGCTTAAAAGTTATTTATAATTCCTATGCACATGTACAGTCAGGTATAATGTTTGAGACAAGAAAAATCATATCAGTTAAACAATTCTTACATCCTATTACGTCACCATCCCTTTGTTATACCCCCTTCTCTACTCGCCATAGATTTAGTTAGTATATTAATCGTATTTGTTATGTAATTACCTATTAACTCTGGTATCAGCCACACCCACACTACAAGCGATAACGACAATGAACAATGTCAGCCAAACTGTATTGCAACTCAGAATATTCCAGATAGATATCTAGACACAACAAAAATAAAATAAAATTAGGTGTTAGCTATTTACTGATTTTGATAAATATATATATATATATCATTTTTGTAATTAATTTTATAATAATAACATACATGCAATGAAGAAGTCACTGGATCAAACTCCACACTAAACTGAGTGCTAACAGGCTTTTAAAGCATTGTCAGATTAATTAAAACTTGGGTATATATATATATATATTATTAGTTAGTAGAATAAATAGAGCTGAGTGTTTATTATTAATCTACTTCAACTGAGTCTAAGTCACTATAAACCCAACTTACTGGTGAAAACTATTACTGATAAAAAAACTTTTCGTAGTGCTGCCGTATTTCTCACTTCAATTTGAATGGAATCTGTAAAAAAAAATTCCCACGACCTAAAAATAAATTTAATCCTTAACTACTGGATGCCTGAATTGACTTTCAGCTTGATTTAAAGAAGGTTACTTTGACTAACTTGCTTGAACTGATGGTAAATAGCTTACCTGAGCAGTGTTTGTGAGAAGTTGATGCTGCGTGATGTGCTTCAAGCTCTCTGTGATGAGTGATGAGTGTGCAAAAAACAACAACAACCCATATGACCTTCTGGTGCTCTTTTATTCTTTTTCATGCTATTTCATATCCCATATGTAACAGTTAGCAAGGCTTGTTTTGGTACTCTCCGCCTAGCTGACTGACTGATGTGGAGATATCAGTGCTTAATTGTTAAAAACCAGTGATTTATGTAATACATCGAGATAAGTTATGTTAGTGGCATAATTTGATTGACTCTAGCTACAGACAATGCATGCAGAACTCCCCATATTATTCCCAGGCAAGGAGTATGGCAAAGGTTATGGCTCCTGAGATTACACATTAATGTGCCAACAAAATCAGAAGTTAATTCCAGAAGCCATAATAAATTAAACTTGCCACAATTCTTCTTTTTTAAGTTTGCATACAACAACAACAAGCCATAATCCCATGTAAGCTTGTCTACTATAGCTCACCAACTATTAAAAATTAGGTTAACAGATCTTGGAGTTTATTGCGCACTGAAGTAATTGTGAACTATTATAAACTGGTGCTATAGCATCACTTAGTTAACTTGGCAAACTCACTTGAGACGACAGAGTCGGTGGACGCTCGAAGAAAACAATAAGTATCTAGGGCAGACCAGTAGCTCACGAACTCGGCTTCAGCCCATAATTGGACAAGACCAAATAAACGTATAGCACGTGACGCTAGTAGTTCTTCTATTCAAACATTACAATGACTACTATACAAGCATTTATTTGCCTATTCTTTCCCCACAAATCGTTACTAGCCGAGTTAATTCTTACTGTTGAATATTGTTTTAGCTATCTCTGTGGGTGATTTTTTATTATACTGGCATATTTTTAACAAAATAGGTAGCTAAAGCAATGAGTATAATGCTGAGGAAACTTTCGTCGCTGAGATCTAGATTTAGTGATCATTATCAGTTAAGCAGTTGTAGCAGTAGCATGGACATTAATCGATGGATACTGTAGTAAAATGATGAGTGGAAAAATATATAAAATTTCTCAGACTTCCTAGATTTAGTTAGCTGAATGTCAACATTGTCAGCACAATATTTTTTTTCTTCAAAAAGTAATACAACAAAAATATGATAATCATTACACAATGCATGAATCAGTAATTATATGAATTTAGTGCATGAACATTGTTCAGATAATAGCAAACTTTCCCAGTTCTAACAGCAAATATGTTAAATAAGCTAACTAATGTTTCGACTTCTAGTTGAAGTCCTCTTCTGAAGTCAATTAGATCGAATTCTCAGTAATAAAAAGACAGTGTCAGCGTATACTGTATGCTGTGGATAACTCAGTGTACTAATGTAATCGTAATTTCCAACCCGACTTAAATGCTGTTTTGATGATTTCGTAATCTCTACATAATCTGTGAATAATTATGTGAGAAATTGTCATTTACTCAGTATCCGTGCAATCTTTTGTAGAGCATTCCATTATAGTAGCATGTCTCAACCATTGCTTTGATGTATTTCGTTGTAGAGGTTTTTTTAATTAAAATTTTCACTCATATTAGTTTCCCTCCTATCACTCTGAAAAGCACCTTATAATCTCCCCTTAGCATGTGTAGGGGCTTAACTCCCACAGAAGTTAATTAATTTTGGTGAGAACAACAAAATAACTCCATTTAACCACAGCTATAAATGAGTAACAACAGTGGGTTTGTAATCATGAAATCATTAATTATGATAGTTGGTAAGGTACACCACAATAATGTACACACGCATACAGTCTATTGAGCTTGATCCTGACTTGTACTTGTACAGTCGAACCTCTCTACAACAGCCAAGCATGGGGACAAGCGTGTTGGCCTTTGTAGAGAGTTTGACCTTATTTCGGAGTTTTTCAGGTAAAGCCCACCACAAAGGAGGTGTGTCCGTCATAACTATGGCTAGCCAGGTCGTTACTGCTACTGAACTTCAAGTACTGGAAATAGACTCTTACATTAGGGGCTACCACGCATATACTGATGTATGGGTACCTATGGTAGGGGAATCACTATTGGTAAAGCCAGAGCCTGCAAATGCCAAAGATAAGAAAGCAGTGGCTATTTTGAAGGAGACTACTATTGTAGGTCATGTACCACAAAACCTGGCTCCACGGCTTTTCCAGTTTTTGAGAAGAGACGTCAACAAAGCATTTGCCGTGATACGAGGGGACAAAGTGAACAGAGGCGCTGGTTACGGTCTGGAAGTGCCGTGCATCTACCGCCTATACGGCCCTCCAGCCTATATCAATAAAATGAGGGAGCTGGTAAATGATCTGATTGCTGCTGGACATTTGTAATTCTGACTTGCTCTATATTCGAGTTTAAAATGACTAAATTGTTGTGCAAGCTATGCATGGGTGTGGCTAACTGGCCGTTGTGTGGGAGATAATTTTGTATTGCAATTTCACTGTGGGGTCCGGTAATATGACCGTTGTTCGGAGTTGGGAGTCAACCGTTTCTCAGAGTTTAAAATCTATTACAGACATGCGGATGGAGCTCCGTTCCCAGCGGAATGACCGTCGTTGAGAGTCTGACCGCTTTTCGGAGTCCCGTTGTAGAGAGGTTCGACTGTATATGGAGTGTAGTAATTTCACGTTTTTATTATTATATTCATTCTGTATGTGATGTCCGAAATGTGATTAAGTGTGCAATTCTCATATTAAAAATTATGAATATGAAATTAGGAGTATCCAGTTTCCTCTAAGCTACCCATCTCTTTTTTTCACCATAGCTGGTTCCCTCACAACTGTTACTATGGTGGTATTGGTGTGAAAAAAAAAACGCTTTGCATTTTTTAGTCTCATGGGGGATAGTTTCGTTGTTTAATTTTTAGTTTTTTTCTGAACAATGTATGGTTTCTCCCATACATTTTGTATCTTATGCCTGTACGGGGGAGGGAAGAGGGGTTAGGGGTGGGAGGAGATCATGTGAGCCTTCCTTTTGAAATAGAATTCATGTTCATTAAATATTATCAGTGCATTATATTAAACTAATTTTTCACAATGATGGATGTACATGTATCTCATCTTTCAAAAAAGTTAAAAGCATGCATCTTAAAATAGTGGATGTTTGCATGATGCATAAAAATGGCAGGCAATGTTATTTGGTATGGTAATACTCAGTGGCGTGTGGGAGATGGGGAGTAATTGATTCTGAATAAGTAGTTCCATTATTAGTTTAAAGAAAGAATTTGTACGAAGGTGCCCATTGTAGTTTGCTAATATGTAGCTAAAATAGCAACTGGAAGTATATTAAGTCATCTTCAATAGTTCAGCAAAAAAATAGGCTTGTACATCTGATAGAGTTCCATTACTCTCTATTTTTTATATGAACTATGAAAAATGAGAATATGACAATAAAGCAGCTGTGTAAGTTTTGTTAGAGAAACATGTTGGGCCCACGTACTCATATTTACAGGCATGCGCAAAGTACTATTTCACGACAAACTTCAGTATCGAACATAAACTCACGAACTTTAAATTATGTATCATTAATATCTTTATTTTCATTGGTTGTTAAATATTTGCCGACGGCAGTGCTGGCTACCTATAAAAAGGAGCCAGCGTTGTCAAGTCGTTGGATTTTGTTATAATTGGCGAGCGAGCGTAGCGAGCTAGACACTTACAGGGGTAACACAATCGAAATTCGGGTTGGTTTATTGGCGAGCGAGCGTAGCGAGCGAGACACTTACAGGGGTAACACAATTGAAAATCGGGGATGTTTATTTATTTATTTATTTATTTGTATATATGTTTGGACGTACGTATGTAATTAAACGCGCGCGCGTGGAACTTTTTTTCCAAAAAACAAGGCTTTTTAGGCTTGACCCCAGTTTATTCTGAAAATACAGCATTAAGCAAGCCTTACTTTATACTTAAAGCTCCAAAGTGTGAGAAATTTTCTGCGAAAACGCTTGCTTTTCAAGAAACAAAAAGTTGATTCGACTGGTTACTATGGCATTGAAGACCCTTTTCCAGACTTAATTTCAAAACTTCGCCGTTTTAGGGGAAATACGGAGCTAAAATTACAAATAATAACACTGGTTTATTTTTTTATCGTTGCTGAGAGCTTGTTCAAGAGTTACTGGTAATTGAATGGCAGATGTTTGATACTACAAAAGTTACCATTAATCAGGTAAGAGAGTGATTTTGTATTTGTTTGCTGAAATAAAAGGTCACAACGGCTATTATAGTTTTTGCATGAACTAAGCTAAAACATGGTAACAATACTTAGTTTTATGTTACCTAACTATCAGGCTCGCTCGCCATTTGTGCTCAAGCACACCACTAGTATATATGTTTGGACGTACGTAAGGCATTTTTGTACTTTGACCCTCGCGTTTTTGTGTTAGTTCGATGGTCGACCCCGTCCCAAACTTCACTAAACAGAATCTTCTGTTTATCGATCAGTACCCGTATCACCCTAGAAATTGAATTGTTTACCGTTTTGAATTCTTTTGCGGGTGCAGTTAAAACGTGAAAACTTAAGGGACTTCCATTTCTATTCGAGTTAGTGGCGGTGGTAAGTCAATGCGCTCTTTGTCATGGTTACTAGTGATGTGCTTGAGCACAAATGGCGAGCGAGCCTAAAGACTATACTATTTTTATATGAATGATCTTGACTTCTAACACTGAAGCTACTGAAAATAAGGTCCAGTTTTTAAATTTCGCATACACGGTAAAGGGATTTCAGTGCCATAGTAACAACTCTCTGCAACTGCTTGAATTGAAGGGAAAAAAACAACAACAAAACAATACACGTTATTTAAACGTTTTCTTTGTGATATTCTTTAGCTAAGTAGTGGTTGTAACACACAAAGTTTTGACACAACTGGACATGCACCTACACAGATTTACCTTAGCGGTAGCCTAGTGGACAATGTATTTTCAAGTAAATACTGTTGCGCACGGCTTATAACCATGACAAAGAGCGAATTGACTTACCACCGCCACAAACTCGAATAGAAATGGAAGTCCCTTAAGTTTTCAAGTTTGAACTGCACCCGCAAAAGAATTCAAAACGGTAAACAATTCAATTTCTAGGGTGATATGGGTACTGATCGATAAACCAGAGGATTCTGTTTAGTGCAATTTGGGACGGGGTCGACCACGTAACTAACACATAAACGCGAGGGTCAAAGTACAAAATGACATACATACGTCCATACATATATACAAATAAACTAGTGGTGTGCTTGAGCACAAATGGCGAGCGAGCCTTAAACTACACTATTGTTAAATTTGATTTTAACAACTAACACTCAAGCTATTAAAATGAAGTCGAGTGTTTAAATTACGTATGAGGTAAAGGGGTTTCAATGTCATACCGCAACAGTTTTAATTGAAAAAGAAGCAACAAAATCAAATCACGTTATTTAAAATTTTCTTTGTGATATTCTTAATAGTAGTTGTAACGTACAATACTTTCACACAACTGAACATACCTACGCAAGACTTACCTTCGTGGTTCGTCTAGTGGACAATGCATTTTTAAGTAAATACTGTTGAGTCGGGCTTATAACTGTGACAAATAGCACATTAATTTACCACCGCCACTAACTCGAATAGAAATGGAGCTCCCATAAGATTTTGAGTTTTAACTACACCCGCAAAACAATTCAAAGCCGTAAACAATTCAATTTCTAAGGTGATACGGGTAATGGTCGCTAAACCGGAGGATTCTGTTTAGTGAAGTTTGGGACGGGGGTCGAACGCGGAGCGAACACAAAAATACGGAGGGTCAAAGTACAAAATGACATACATACGTCCATACATATATCTAAATAAACAAACATCCCCGATTTTCGATTGTGTTACCCCTGTAAGTGTCTCGCTCGCTACGCTCGCTCGCCAATAAATAAATAAACTAGTGATGTGCTTGAGCACAAATGGCGAGCGAGCCTAAAGACTATTATATTAATAATTTTGACTTCCAACACTGAAGCTACTGAAAATAAGGTCCAGTTTTTTAATTAGGCATACACTGTAAAGGGATTTCAGTACCATAGTAACAACTCGCTGCAACTGTTTGAATTGAAGGAAAACAACAACAACAAAACAATACACGCTATTTAAACGTTTTCTTTGTGATATTCTTTAGCTAAATAGTGGCTGTAAAGCACAATGCTTTGACACAACTGGACACACCTATACAAGACTTACCTTCGGGGTTAGTCTAGTGGACAATGCATTTTCAAGTAAATACTGTTGCGTACGGCTTATAACCATGCCAAAGAGCGCATTGACTTACCACTGCCACTAACTCGAATAGAAATGGAAGTCCCGTAAGTTTTCACGTTTTAACTGTACCCGTAAAAGAATTCAAAACTCAATTTCTAGGGTGATACGGGTACTGATCGATAAACCAGAGGATTTTGTTTAGTGCAATTTGGGACGGGGTCGACCACATAACTAACACAAAAACGCGAGGGTCAAAGTACAAAATGACATACGTACGTCCAAACATATATACAAATAAATTTATAAACATCCCCGATTTTCGATTGTGTTACCCCTGTAAGTGTCTCGCTCGCTACGCTCGCTCGCCAATAAGCCGTGTGCAACAGTTACTTGAAAATACATTGTCCACCAGACTAGCTGCGAAGGTAAGTCTGTGTAGTGCATGTCTCAGTTTGTGTCAAGCATTGTGTCGTTGTTACAAACCACTACTTAGCTAAAGAATATACAAAGAAAACTTTACTAGTGATGTGCTTGAGCACAAATGGCGAGCGAGCCTAAAGACTATACTATTTATATATGAATGATTTTGACTTCTAACACTGAAGCTACTGAAAATAAGGTCCAGTTTTTAAATTTAGCATACACGGTAAAGGGATTTCAGTGCCATAGTAACAACTCTCTGCAACTGCTTGAATTGAAGGTAAAAAACAACAACAAAACAGTACACGTTATTTAAAAGTTTTTTTCTTTGTGACATTGTTTAGCTAAGTAGTGGTTGTAACACACAATGCTTTGACACAACTGGACATGCACCTACACAGACTTATCTTCGCAGTAGTCTAGTGGACAATGTATTTTCAGGTAAATACTGTTACGCACGGCTTATAACCATGACAAAGAGCGCATTGACTTACCACCGCCACTAACTCGAATAGAAATGGAAGTCCCTTAAGTTGTCAAGTTTTAACTGCACCCGCAAAAGAATTCAAAACGGTACACAGACTTACCTTCGCAGTAAGTGGACAATGTATTTTCAAGTAAATACAGTTGCGCACGGCTTATAACCATGACAAAGAGCGCATTGACTTACCACCGCCACTAACTCGAATAGAAATGGAAGTCCTTTAAGTTTTCAAGTTTTAACTGCACCCGCAAAAGAATTCAAAACGGTAAACAATTCAATTTCTAGGGTGATACGGGTACTGATCGATAAACCAGAGGATTCTGTTTAGTGCAATTTGGGACCGGGTCGACCACATAAACTAACACAAAAACGCGAGGGTCAAAGTACAAAATGACATACGTACGTCCAAACATATATACAAATAAATAAATAAATAAATAAACATCCCCGATTTTGGATTATGTTACCCCTGTAAGTGTCTCGCTCGCTACGCTCGCTCGCCAAATAACGTGTATTGTTTTGGTTTTTTTCCCCTTCAATTGAGAGTTGTTACTATGGCACTGAAGTCCCTTTACCTTGTATGCGAAATTAAAAAACTGGACCTTATTTTCAGTAGCTTCAGTGTTAAATCATTCATATAAAAATAGTATGATTTTGTATTTGTTTGCTGAAATCAAATGTCATAACTGCTATTATAGGGTTTGCATGAAGTAAGCTAAAAATAGTAACATTTTATGTTACCTAACTATCAGGCTCGCTCGCCATTTGTGCTCAAGCACACCACTAGTTTAGATATATGTATGGACGTATGTATGTCATTTTGTACTTTGACCCTCCGTATTTTTGTTAGTTATGTGGTCGACCCCGTCCCAAATTGCACTAAACAGAATCCTTCTGGTTTATCGATCATACCCGTTCACCCTAGAAATTGAATTGTTTACCGTTTTGAATTCTTTTGCGGGTGCGTTAAAATTTGAAAACTTAAGGGACTTCCATTTCTATTCGAGTTAGTGGCGGTGGTAAGTCAATGCGCTCTTTGTCATGGTTATAAGCCGTGCGCAACAGTATTTACTTGAAAATAATTGTCCACTAGACTAAGCGAAGGTACGTCGTGTAGGTGCTTCCAGCTGTTCAGCATTGTGTGTTACAACCACTACTTAGCTAAAGAATATCACAAAGAAAACTTTAAATAACGTGTATTGTTTTGTTGTTGTTTTTTTCTTTCCAAGCAGTTGCAGAGAGTTGTTACTATGGCACTGAAATCCCATTTACCCTGTATGCTAAATTAAAAAACTGGACCTTATTTTCAGTAGCTTCAGTGTTAGAAGTCAAAATCATTCATATAAAAATAGTATAGTCTTTAGGCTCGCTCGCCATTTTGTGCTCAAGCACATCACTAGTAATAGTGTACAGTGTGTATTTGTGTTTTTAAATAACAATTATACACCTACATCATTTCAACAAACATTATCCCTGGTGGCGGCACTACCAGTTGGACTACGAGGATAAGGGAAAGTCATTCTTGTGGCCCAACATTTGGTGGCAGCGGTCTTGGACAGATCAGCCATCGAGAAGAATAAGTCTAAAAAAAGAGTCTGCAGACAAATTCACAAATTGAAATTGGACGACAATTAATTTTAAGAAGTCGAGGGGCCCTAATTCTGCGGATAACTGAGCCATTGACTCAACAGGAAACGGTGACAGAACAGGACAGCGGACAGTGGTGGTACAGAGAATCCAACTCTGTAAACCAAAAGGTGTGTAGTTCACACCAAATTAAGCGTGAATTACTTGTAACAATAGTCACACCAAAATATGGTGTGATGCGCACACCTCATCGTTAGTGTGTGAAGTGCACACCAAATTTAGTGTGAATTCCTATCACAACCACTATGAACTTACATTAATGCTGAACTATTCTAAGTTACATTGATTCTAGTAACACATATCAACTTTTTTTTCCAAAAAGAGATTGGTGTAATCCCAGATCTCATTAATCCGATGACTAAAATCTTAGTCAACTCTCTTATCTAGCACACAAGTGTCAAAACATTTATAAGGTAGATTACAGTGATAATAGCATTGGGTTTTGCCTGCATATGAATATAATTAATGTTCGGTAAAGGGTCCATGCTATTCTATTGAGTGTGAATTTCACACTAAGTGTGCATTCACACTAGGAAGAAAGTGTGAAGGACACACTATGCATAGGTGGTGGGCATTCACACCACAAGTTTGGTGTGAATTAGGTGGGTTTTCACGCTATAATTTTTACAGTGAACAGTTAACTACAACAAAAAGCAAACTGTATACTGTTTGTCACAAAACTGCTTTATTTCAATCTTATTTTGTGCTTCACCTGTATTACTCTTTTTTTTTTTGTGTGTGTGTGTGTGTGTAGATCTCCCTCAGGAAGCTCACGTCAGAGGGTGCCAATATGTCCAAACGGTCGAAACGACGCAAGAAAACTGCTATTTCGAATTTGACTACGACAATTTCGAATTTCGAAACGGACACAATTGTGTCTAACGACCAAGACGACGATGCCCTTGAGCTACTCGATTGCAGAACGGCGGAAGACGAAGTTATACCGGGGGCAGAGGCTACCAAGTATCTCGAAGGGAATCGAGAAAAGGATGAAACTATAGATACGCTAGAAGCACTAACGAAAATGATGAGTTTATTAATGCAAAAAGAAATAAACCGAGCTGAAGAGGACAAAGCGAGGCGTGACAAAGAAGAGAAGGACCATAAAGAGCAGGAACAGAGATGGGAGAAACTCTTTACTGCTCAGGAAGAAAGAAATGAAACATATCGAGAGGCAGAGCTCAAAAGAAACAAAAAAATACTTATTGCTAATTCTTTGCCAAAATTTACTGATAGAGACCAGCTAGATTCATTTCTTATACGTCTGGAAACAATTTTGGAGAAAGAAGACATACCAAATAATCAATGGGTAGAATATCTAACTAAAGTACTTTCTGGTCGACCAGCACAAGTTTTCACGCATTCTATTCCTGAAGACGTGAAAAAGTCTTACCAAGCCACAAAAAATGCTTTATTAGCTGCAGTAGGCTTAAGTCATGAGCATTATGTTCACCAGTTCTGGGACTGTTTCACACATTTTAATTCTTCTCCAGAAGAAGTAGTACAAAAGTCAACAACTATTCTTACACGGCTGTGGACAGGGTTAGACTTAGCACAGTTTAGGTGGAAGATGCTCAAGCTTCACATACTCAACTGCTACACTTCAGAGTGTGTTGCCCATGTCAAAAGATTTGACCCTCAAGATTGCTTCCAACTCATTGATGTGCTCAGAAATTATGAGGAGGCACACGGCAAAGCAATAAAGTACAAGCCCAGAAAGCAGGTAAACCCGGCATATAACAATGATCGAAAGACAACTGTGAACACAACAGCTTCAAGTACATCCACAAGGACAAATGAATGGGATTCGAATGAAAGAAAACATACCCAGGGAATTGTATGCTATCATTGCAACAAATCTGGACACAAATCATATGACTGTCCAGATAAAAGTCAAAGAGGAACTCAGATCACAAAGGAAAGAAATAACAGAGTTACTGTACCACCATCTAGTCGAAGACTAGACGGTAACAATATTGTTCGAGGTATGGTTAATGGACAAGAAACTGATGTCTGTGTTGATACAGGAGCTGATGTAACTGTTATACAGAATGACTTTGTAGATGATTACCAATTGACTGGAGAATACAAGATTGTTGGAGGGTTTGACAATGCTCAAGGTACACGTAGGCCGATGGCTGAAGTAGAAATAGTGATTGGTCACTTAAAGCTAGTATGAACAGCAGCTGTCATCCCAAATGATCCAACGGCAGCCGGAGTTTTACTAAGTGTCGAACTTAGCAGTCCAGAATTAAAAGATCTCATCAACTTATCATCACAAGGAGACATTCAATCAGCGGTAGTGAATATAACCAGAGGTCAAGCAGCAGCAGAAGAAAAGAAAGAAATTGATGATAAAATGGTAGAGAAAAATGATGGATTGCAACCAAAGAAGCCAGAAGAAATTGCTATTGAATCAATACAAAACATTGATCAGATAAACAAATCTTCAATGGAGCAAAATGATTTGCTTTTGGAATGTCCAATTGCTATGCCAGGAGAATCAGACAGAGAAAAGTTCGCAGAAGATACAAAAGCAGATATTACTTTGCAAGAGTGGAAAAAAAAGCTGATGAAGATAAAGATGGTTTTTCTTGGGACAATGGAATACTCAAGAAAACAGTATGCAATGACCTTGAAGAATCTTATCAGCAATTAGTAGTGCCTGCAGGTCACAGACAACAATTGTTGCAGCTTGCTCATGACCATAATGGCCATCTTTCGACCAAAAAGATTAGAGCAGTGCTGAAGAGAATTGTAACTTGGCCTGGTATTCACAAAGATATTGTGGAGTGGTGCACTCGTTGTGACATCTGTCAGAAAGAAGCCAGAGCTAGAGCACCTAGAGCTCCAATGGAGGAGATTCCTATAATGACAGTGCCTTTTGAAAAAATTGCTATAGATTTAGTGGGACCATTCCAGAGATCAAAGGCAGGTTACAAGTATCTTCTGACTGTCATTGATTTAGCATCACGGTATCCAGAGGCTTTGCCATTGAAGATTGCTAGTGCAACAGAAGTAGCTGAAGGACTACTTGAGGTGTTTGCTCGTCACGGACTGCCAAGGCAGATATTGTCAGATCAAGGATCAAATCTTACTGGCAGAGTGATGACTGAGCTTTGTCAAAAGTTAAAAATTGACAAGATCCATACCTCATCTTATCATCCAGAGTCTAATGGATGTGTGGAACGTTTTCATGGAACTTTAGTGCCCATGTTGAGGAAAGCAATAGACAGCAAATTGGATTGGCCAGATCAAATTAAGTTTTGTCTGTATGCTATTAGAGCTGTTCCAAATCGTTCTACTGGTTACTCTCCATTTGAAATTTTACACGGAGTTAATATGCGTTCACCAGTGGATCTGGTGGTGGAAGGATGGATGTCGATTGAAAAGAAGTCTTTTAATGTGACTAAATGGATGGAGGAAGAACTTAACAATAGATTGGAAAAGATTAAAGATATAATGTATGATAATGGATTGATGGCACAAGCCAAAGCCAAGCAACAACATGACAAGAAAACTCAAGTAAGACAAATTAATGAAGGAGATATGGTTTTGCTTCATTCTCCAGGAATGTTAGGGAAATTGGACACAGCCTGGAAGGGTCCTTTTGAAGTTCTTAGAAAAGTTAGCAGAGTTAATGTTGAACTTGGATTTCCTGGAGGAACCAGAAAGAAGAAACGAGTTGTTCATGTCAACCATATTATTAAGCCATACAAACAAGCTGAAACTAAAGTATTGAGAGTGATGGTAATAGCAGAAGACCCTGATGAGGATGAACTTACTCCATTGCTAAGAGGCGATCAGTTGAATCCAGTACAACAGAAGGAACTCAACCATTTCTTGGAGTCGATGTCAACTGTTTTCACTAATGATCCAGGTTTGACCAATGTATGCAGTCATGACATAGATACAGGGAATACAAAGCCAATAAGAATACCACCATATGCTTTATCACAAGCCAAAAGAGAAGGAGTGAAGAAGGAGATTAATATTTTACAAGAGATGGGAATTATTGTATCTTCTACTAGTCCATGGTCATTTCCCATAGTGCCTATTGTGAAACCAGATAGATCTATTCGAGTGTGTGTAGATTATCGTAAGTTAAATTCTGTAACTGTGCCTGATCCATACTTTATGCCCAAAATTGAAGATTTGATATGCCAAGTTGGAGACTCAGTATTTCTTTCCAAGATGGACTTAAGCAAAGGTTTCTATCAGGTTCCATTGACCTTGTCAGCCAGAGAGAAGACAGCATTTATTACACCATTTGGGAAGTTTCACTTTACAAGGATGCCATTTGGATTAAGGAATGCACCGACAACTTTTCAAAGGCTGATGGAAGTGGTGTTAGTTAAGCAGATTGAGTTTGCTTCACCCTATATTGATGATATTCTCATATATTCTCAATCTTGGAAGGATCACCAACATCACATTTCAGCTGTAGTGAAGGCTTTGCAGCAAGCTGGGCTGACAGCCAAGCCATCCAAGTGTCTGTGGGCGAAATCTAAGCTGGAGTATTTGGGTCATCTGATTCGTAATGGTCAAGTGGAAGTTCCAGAAGCAAAAATACAAGCATTAAGAAATTATAAACTTCCAGAAACAAAGGCACAGTTGAGATCATTTCTAGGTCTAGCAAGCTATTATAGACGATTTATCGAACGATTTGCTGATTGTGCAAAGTTACTTCACGATGCTACAAGGAAGGAAGCACCCCTGACAGTAGAGTGGACTGAGGAGAGACGTAAGTGTTTTAATCATTTATGTACTGTTTTGTGCAAATCATGTATGTTACATATACCAAAATCTGATGATCATTACTTGTTGCAAACAGATGCTTCTTGTGATGGTATTGGAAGTTGTTTAAGTGTTTGCAGGAATGAGCAGGAATTGCCAGTGGCATTTTATTCTCGTCAGCTGAGAGCTGCAGAAACCAGATATTCTGCTACTGAGTTGGAATGTCTTGCAGTGGTGGAAAGTGTAAAACATTTTGAAATATATTTGGATGGTCACCAATTCACAATTCAAACAGATCATAGAGCTTTGGAATATTTGAGATCAGCTACATTTGCAAACAAGCGATTGTGTAGGTGGGCATTACGATTGCAGGGACTAGATTTCAATATAAAATATAGACCAGGCAGAAGTAATGGCAATGCAGATGGCATGTCTAGACAAGCTTGGAAGAGCTCTTTAAAAGAAAATTCTGAAGAACGTCCGAGGACAGACGTTAACTAGAAAGGGGGAGATGTTGGGCCCACGTACTCATATTTACAGGCATGCGCAAAGTACTATTTCACGACAAACTTCAGTATCGAACATAAACTCACGAACTTTAAATTATGTATCATTAATATCTTTATTTTCATTGGTTGTTAAATATTTGCCGACGGCAGTGCTGGCTACCTATAAAAAGGAGCCAGCGTTGTCAAGTCGTTGGATTTTGTTATAATAATAGTGTACAGTGTGTATTTGTGTTTTTAAATAACAATTATACACCTACATCATTTCAACAAACATTATCCCTGGTGGCGGCACTACCAGTTGGACTACGAGGATAAGGGAAAGTCATTCTTGTGGCCCAACAAAACAGGCAAGATGGATGCAGTCATTTGGAAAATGCATGGGCACTGTAAAGTTGAGGGAGAAGTTCCCCCTGTCCTCACAGTAATAGAACCCTCTCATTTATATGAATTATAAAATCAGTATTTGATGTCAATAAAAGTATCTTATGTATGTTTCTATACACACCCAAGACAAATAAAGTCAGCTGGTTCCATTAAAATGAACAACAATAGGAAACTCAGTTGGAAAAAGATTCCATCAAAAGATCACATTCCCATTGATAATATATCCCCTTACACAGTAATAACAGCAACCTTTATGAACCCATATGCTGTTTGGTACAATCAAGGTGAATTGTGTGTGTGTGAATGTGACTGAATGGCACTGAATGGCAAGGTGTTAATTGCCAGGTTGTACAATCAGGTTGAAGTGAGAAAAACAGAGTAAGGGCCAAGGAAAGAGATTAAGATTGGGGAAGAATTAATAAAGACAGAGTGTAGGGAAGAACATAGAAGGGACAGAAGAAAAGAGCGAGGGTGGGTGAACAAAGTGATATATTAAGTCAAATGAGTGCAGGTTTTCCGAGCGCACGAGGCCACATTCACATTCACACACACAATTCACCTTGATTGTATCAAACTGCATATAAGCTGTGGCTCAGTTCAGTTTTATTCATTTCTCGTGCCACTTGAATGCCCACAAGGCCGAGAATTTATGGCTTATTAAATTTATATCTGTCAAAGGAGAATAAGCACTCGGTTAGCTCTGTAGCTCTGCTACATCTAAACCAACCAGCTAAATTAGTTTGTAGATGAAATTGAAACTATATCTACTGCTAATTTAAGTTAAAGTATTAAATATTATATTTTTAAATAGCTGTGCTTGTCTATTTTATGTAGTGAAAAAACTATTTGGTGCAATATAAATATAGAATAATAGATATTGAAACGAAGTAATACTTAGGAGAGGGGAAGCCAGGTGTCCTATGCCATAGATTTTTAGTAGGCAATAGACAACAAACAGTATCACAGCACCAGCTTTGGGCCACAGGAGTTGACAAGGATGAAGCTATATACTGTTGTATTACTACCAAAAGGTTTATACCGATTATTGTTCACTTCTTCTGCAGGCAACAGCAACTGTAAACTACTGAAAAAAGTGGAGTAGTAGGTCCACAGCAATTAGACAAGTTTTCTCTACACAATGCTGCCTCAGGTACAGAATTGGGTGAAGTTAGTGTTCTAAACTAAGACGAGGATTTTTTGTTGCCACAGATGAATTCCCTGTCATGTCTGACCTGCAGTGTACCCTGAGAAAGGACAATCCAAGAATACCATTTCTCTCTTCATATACAATGAATATTGCATGATTATATCTACCAAATAGTGTTCATAATCCAATCATACGTGAGGAATACACAATTAGTGTAAGAAAACTGCCAAATAAGTTAATGAACACAGTACAATAACAATTTTAAGTATCAATAGAATGTATATTTGGGAACTGGTGCACATTCAGCACAACTTTATCACATAATGAGTAATTCTAATGGCTTGTTTATACTGTTCTTTGACATACTACCTCTCGAATGTCTGAAGCTAAACTTGATAATTCAATATCCTCTAATAGTTCAATAAGACCTTCCCATGTTGTGGGATAATGATATGCTCCGTCTTTACTGCTGAGCCATAAACGCATGACTTCTTTGCAACGATCTTGTACTCTGTGGGAGTTGAGTTCTATTTGTTGGGTGAGAGCAGGATTGAATTCAAGTAGGTCACTGATGTCATTCCATTTGGGACTAAGTTCTGAGATTATTTGAATTCTTTGCTTCTTGTTATTCGAGTCAGTCCACTTTAAAAGAACAAGATTTCTCATAGTTAAGGGATAATCTAAATTACATTGGAAGTAAAATTAGTGACATTACAATTCAAGCTTCAGTTTAAGCCTGGGAACAATTCATTTATTTTATATCATCATACAAATAGATGTTCTGCAGCTCAGGCAGAGTTTCCCAGCTTAGTTCTTGGCTATTTTGTGTTTGTAAAAATAATGTTATAAAGTTACAACAATTGTGTGATTTGATGAAATTTTATACATGTAATAGTTAATTTTTATTTAAAACTTTAGGGAGAACAAGTATCATAATTGTAATAGCAATTATACTATCTTACATTATTTACAATACTCATAATTGTATAAGCCTTCTGTCTAAAACTGACATTGTGTTTCTTGCAATTTTTGTCACCTAATTTTCACAACTGTAGATGTAATAGATTAAACATATAAAATCTGAAATGTGATAATTACATACCCTATACTATCTCTGTGTATAATTTTAGTGATATTGTGCAATAATAAAGTAACCAATTTTTTCTTATAACTCATTCATTCATTTATTTCATGCTAATACATTCCGTCAGTTCGAGAGTGATATAAATAAGTAGTTGCTGTATTTCATGTGCTCAAATCCCCTAATACAGGCCACTTAGGACTGATCACTTTCCATAACTCATAATTATCCGTATTTAGGAACAATTACACTTGCAATAATTATAAATGTAAATAATAGCCATTATTGTATTGGTAAAGCCTCTTTAATCCACCAATTATGGCTCCTCTCCAGAGGGTCAGGGGTTTCGAAAAGGTGTTCAGACAGTACATCAGTGGTAATCTGTTGAGTACGAAACTGCAGCAAACGGTACTACTCAACAGTATAAAGGTAAAATGTGACAGTGTTGGTAGTTGTGGGTTGTCGTAGCTCAATGGCTAGACACTAGTGACTAAAGCCAGGGGTACTAGGTTTGATTACCAGGTGACAACTGCGATTTTTCACATTTTACCTTCACTGCTCTATAGACCCCTTTAAAAGTGAGAAAGGTTCAATATACCTATAAAATTAACTTTGAAGAATACTTGTTACATATTCAAGTCGCACAATTATTTTGTAACCTTTTGTGTTTGTTTTAAAGTTTCTTCCCTCATTCTAGCAGCAGTTTCTCGCCAATTTTTTTGATCATTATTATTACCACCCTGACTCTCTACCAACTAAATGCTACATGTAGAGCATCAAAAGACTTTTTGTGATGTAATTTGGAGAGATTCTTCCAGGGAAACTTTCTTTTCACTATAGCACTGTTCAAGGTTTGTCGTAGCACTGCTCAAGGTTTGTCGTAGCACAACTCAAGATTTGTCATAGCACTAATCTACTGTAAGTAGTTCATAATATCTGAATTTTATTTATGTTTGGGTGTACCTATGAAATGGTTGAATTATTTTGGTGAATTATTTTGGTGTTTTACATATAATGTACTTACTACATGAGTTAGAGTGAGATATGGTAAAATATTTCATGAGTAGGCTAATTTATTATCACAGAGCAGAGGAGAGTCAAAATAAAGACTGAGAGTGAAATATCTAGCCATTATCATTCTGCAGAGTATAATAAGTGATTTATTCCATGCTAGTTGTCTTCACTGAAGTAGTTTGTTTGTAACTCTTGGTGTAAAGTTGGCAGTAAAACTCTCCAGGTGTTCCCCACACCACCAGTTGATATTTTAGCAGCTGCTCTAACCTGGTTGGGTAGGCTCCACTAGAGTAAGGTAGCTGTAAAAACCATGAAAACTGGTAAGGCAGGCTGGTTACTATAACTACTAGAATGAGCTTGTGCAATACAGCCATGAGATTAAAAACTATATGATAACATGAGCTCATGGGTCTAGTACCTAAAAATTACAATGAGAAGATATCTAGGTGGAATAAATATACATAATACATCCATATTATATTCAATTGTTTGCTCATTAGAAAATAAGAATCTGGATATTGAACTTTACAAATTCTGTTGTGATTTCAACAAGAAGTTATGCTTATAATCTGTAGTATAGTTTAGTGCCTGAGAATAGCACACATCTTTTTCTTTTACTAATGCTGGGCTTGGAGTAGACTTGCACACCTTTTAGGTCCCGGCTAATATAAATAAACTGAACCCTTTTACTCATTACAATGTGTAAAATAGTACTTGACAAGCTGGTCCTTCATTGTTGTACACTTTACCCTCATGTCACATTATAGTAGCTGGTAGAGAGGAGTGCTCGAAAAAGAGGTGTCTGGATAGTGTGAGTTTGAGTGTATTGCTATTTGTGACAACTTTAAACTTACTTTAAAGTTACTATAATACATTTGTACTGCCACAGTATTGAGAATAAAAACTCTGTTCATGTAGATCAATCTTAAAGTATGCCTGCGTCTTGCCATATAATGTTACTATAATGCACTCATTTATCACAAACATTCAGAAAATGACTCCAATTGAGTAGATCAGTTAAAATACGCAGTTCTTACTTAAAATGTATTACTTTAAATGTAATTGTACACCATTGAGTGGTAGTAGCTATACAATAGCTTACCTTTTGACCCCTTAGTTTGAATCTTATCGGATACTGTATTGTCTATCTATAAATAGATAGTCATTAAAGCATTAAAAAAAATATATATATATATATAAATTCATATACTTACCATTTGGAACCAAATTTTTTGTTTTGCACTTTTTAGCGACACAATTTTTGTTTTTCTTCGATTCTCCAAGCACTTCATTTTTGTAGATTTCTCATTTTCTAGTATGCATAAATGAAATGAACTCTCATTGGGCAAGTCATGTACACATTCAAATCCATACTGAACTCTGGCATTGGTGTATTTGAGGTTTTTATTAACTTCCATAAGCATATCATATATAGTACTTCTAATGTGAGTACATTGAACAGAAGTGGGCGTGGTCGAATCACACTCCCTAAACAGAACGACTTTAATAAAGTACACACAGTTTATGATAGTTACTGTGTCATAGTCATCCTTCACCAGAAATTCAATCTTGTTTCGACAAGGATCATCTTCTTTGA
>WLWD01003406.1_pt1 | contig 43705 bp, 27 predicted proteins | sample 6712731 | NCBI WGS metagenome assembly WLWD01 (sample SAMN12718690, study PRJNA576275) | sponge metagenome | isolation source: marine sponge | host: Mycale hentscheli | place: New Zealand: South Island, Marlborough, Capsize Point | collected 2014-11-01 | reverse complement strand
ATGACAAAGGCTATTATAAATCACACACCAATGAGAGTTATTTAATGTGGTTGGAATGTTGGTGCTGTAAAAAATTATGTCTAGTACCAAATACAGTACACACAGTAGAGGAATAGTGAAATTATTTTTTTTGTTTTTTTTAGAAACTAAAATACAAACACAAATTCAAATAATAGATACCATACATAAAGTATTTTGAAGCTGTATAAGATAAACAGAATACTATATAATTTGTATGATATTTGTAAATTTAAGTAATTTTTTTACTTTTTTGACTTCATTTTACATATACTATCTGGTTTAATTTAATCACTGTACTTTTTTTAGTCATGTAGGCCATCTTTCAGAAACTTTACGAGCCAATAAATTGCATGTAAAAATAACTCACTAAGTTTGTACATACGTCAACAGTTCATTATCCTAACTGGCTAACATCAGAGTATGACAGACAGACAGACAGACAGATAACAAGACAAACTTGCAAACAGGATGTAAGACAGATTGACAGTCAGGCTGACAGAGACAAAGACAGATAGATAGACTGACTCGTCCAATCATTTTATAGTTTGACCTTAAACTAATTGCAACACAATTTTTTTTCAATTTCTAAGTATAGAAAAACATGCTTGATAGCCAATTAACAGTCTGAAGAAATCCTTTGGGGGTGAAAGCATAAAAATTCCATATTCGTATCATATATGTTTGACCTTAGAACGTTGTGATAAGAGTTCTACCATTTGGTCAACTAGTGAGTGGTGAGGTAATTTCTAGCAATGGAGAAGCAAGAAGTGGGTGCTGTCTGATTACAGGGAAAGATGTTTCTACAAAAATTGAAACGATTGGACAAGCAGTAATGCAGGCAAACATGGCCAAGAGCCATACTAACACCTCTTCAACAGGGTTTGGGTGTACAGCTCCATCACCACTTTGCGTCTCGTTTCCTGATTGCTACGCTACACCAACATGTCAAAACCGGTGATGGAAGTGATACCTTCCATGGCATGGGAATGATCACAATTGCAACTCCCAGAAACAAGAATACCAACCAAATTCTCGGAATGAAAGTTAACAGCCAATATTTTAAATTATAACTTAACTCGACGTTTCGACTTCTTGCCGAAGTCCTCTTCCGCAAGAAGTCAAAACGTGGGGTTAAGTTATAATTTAAAATATTGGCTGTTAAAGAGAGAAAAATTTCCTATTATTATAATTATTTCAGCCGAGAATGACTGATTTATTAGAATTGTTTGTGTTGCTATTTGTTTACGGTCAACCCCCTTATTTTCATAAAATTAATGGACCAGACTGACAGGCAGACAGAAAGGATGACTACTATAACCCTCTCATGCATGCCTGTTGGAGGTAAACTAATACATATTTCATACACATGACAAGAAATCTACCTTTATTGAGACATTCTGGTGTCTACCAAGATAGACAATGATAGACACAAAATGGCATAATGTGAACAATATTCCATGTTTTAGAGTGAGTTAAAGAATTTCAATTAGTTATGTTTATCTCACTCTGAAGATAATTACATTCATCTCATGGTATATACAGATAATTTTGAACGGGGTTGTGCTGGTTGTATGGGACTAACACTATTATGAAGCATTAAAGTTGTGGGCATTTTGCTTTGTACTGTTCGTTTCCTAGATTAAATTTGGCAGAAGAAAAATTCTAATATTGATTTATACAATATTAGCATTATAATGTGACTGACAAGAACTGAAATGAATGAACTGCTTAAATCAAGAAAGAATAATTTAAAACTAAGAACAAAATCAATTTACAAAGGCATTAATGTCTGAGTCAATAGTAGAAGTTTCTCAATATACAGATTTGTTTTCATTAATATGCTATGCTAGTATTGCTCATTATAATATTAGTAATAAATTATGCTACTTGAAACATGCTTGTAGACATAGTTCAAAGGTCATCTCAACAACATTCACAACTATAAGAATCCATGTACACATGACTATTCTGTTTTATGATGTGGCTACTGTCTATATGGACCTGCATTCTGATGGGTACAGTGCTGAATCTGAAAGCATTTTATTTCTTACAGAATGCAATATTAGAATCTTCCTATAATATTACAAACAGAAAGGGTATTTCATAAACTCATAGATTCATTTAAAAAGTCCCAACGCCAGTCTCTAAAAGACTACATGAAATTGCTATTGTTACAGTACAATAAGAACCAACTCTTCCTGCTGGGATGTTGGAGCTAAAGGTTCTTATAAGATTAATGCTGTCAAAATATTTTCCCGCTGTAGTCAATTAAGACAATAGTTTGTTAAAATTATAAGCGAAACATTAATTTCAATCACAGGGCAAAAACTTGAATTTCCTGGAAATTTCATTTTTCATCACTTTTTTGGTAGAGGACACAGGTAAATGTCCTATAGTACAAAAGTTTAGCCCTACACTGTACTGGAAACGTGGTGAAAGTATGAAATTTCCTAAATATATGACAACAGGAATTTCAAGTTTTTTCCCCGTGAATGTGAGTGAATTACCTTCTGCTGTAACTGCCTGTGTCATTACTTGAATAATCACACTTCTCCTCAAACCTTTTCCTACATCCTTGAAGCCAAAGCGTATCGATTTTTTTTTGCCGTGTTAGCTGGACCTTCTGACAGTGAATATGCCATTCCACTCATAATATTAACAATTGCTCCAATAATTTAATCAGTTAATTAGGCACGCAAGCAGCTGTTTACCAAAGGTCGAGCAATTGATGAACTTCCTCCCACACAAGTAGCACTAATGCAGCATTCAAAAAGAGCTGCCTACCAAGCTGGTCATTGCTGGGGGCAGACGAAGGTTGCATCATCTCCTGAACTCCCAAACCCAAGTAATTGGGGGTGGAAGAAGAAGGACACAGGTGGATGGGAAGTTAACTGGACAACTTTGCCAGAAGTTACCAAGGCATGTCGTGAACTCCTTAAATGTGGGTGCAAGAAGGGATGCAAGAAAGAAGGTGCAAGTGTGCTAAGACATCACTTCAGTGCACTGCCCCTTTGCTATTGCGGTGGATTGAGTTCTCAAAACTGATATATATATAATATATATACAATATGTACTTCAGAAAGAAGATATTTTGCAAAATACAATAGCATTTACTTGAAAATTGTCATTATCGATGTTTTAATTTTTTAATTATATGACTCTATAGAGTAGTAAATTCAAGTAATGCAAACTCAGTTAAACACTTATTTTATATTCAATTTCTTACTGCTGTTATAATATAATATTTATTTATTTATGTATTCTGCAGAATTATTTGTCAAGCCCGTATCTGAATCTGCTCATTGGGATTGGAGCAATAATTATATACCTGAGTATGTGTATTGATGTTAGTCCTGCTGTCATTTCTACCGCCAAACTATAACAATGCAGTGTAAGTACATAATGAGATTGTTGGCAAAGCATCGGGAATTTCTTAGTGTTTGAGGAGTTGGTGAGGGGACAAGGTTATCTCGGATAATGCATTAGCTATTTACAAAACATTGGTTGGTACAGAATTCCCATATGTGGAGGATTATCAGAAATTAGAAATGTTGGGACACTTTGTTAATGTATTTGTACTATCACAAATACTTTAAATTAATTACTTTGTTCTTTCACAGTTTGACATAAAAGCAAGTCAGTATAATATTCTAAATTTCACATCCATTATAAATTATCGATTATAGCTGTTTGTTTATAAACTGTAGCTAAGCTATATAGCAGGATCATTTTGTCTGTTAAACATTCACTCTGTGCGGCAAACTATTTCGATTCTAAGAAAGTAATATTTTTTTCAAGTTAGGCTCTATAGCTTATGTTATATATACACATTATTCATTGATGATAACTTGCTTTTAATCTTGCTTTAATATTAAATAAAGCGTAAGTATGAGCATGTGATTAACATGTCACAAACATAATGAAGGAGTTGAGTGAAAAATAAATTTTTCCTTGGTTGCATCAATTTTTTTCCACTAAAATTAATGCAAACTCAATTATTAGTTTTTTATGCATGCTGGAATATTTTAAGCCTGCTGAAATAATACTTGATTTAACACTATAACTTATAATAACTTATTGCATTATTACTTATTTATTATTCCCTATTATGTTATTTATAGTTAGAGACTTGGCTTTTTGCAGTAGGATATTCGCACTCGACTCAGACTTAGCACAGTCTTCCTCGACTCAGCACTTGCTAGACAACATAACTGATTCTGCTCTTTGCAGGAATCATCTCCTTCTCCCCCCCAGGATGTTCAGGTCTAGCTACCTGAACAAGGAGAAGTCTTTAGCAAACAATAAACTAACACAATCTACATCAACTCATTATCATCTAATGATATTCATGATCCATCCAGAACTACAACAAACTGTACCATGTCATCCCATATATGTACTGTTAGCTGTCTTGGGAAAATGAGTCCATCATAAGTCAAGCTCGTGAATGCAGACCGCGTTACCTGCTAGTGGCTTGTTGCTGTGGTTGAGTCCTACCATGCCGGCATAGTATCCGATTGCTCGCCACACACTAGCCGCGGGGCATCAACTTGCTTAAGCTGGGCATAGCTTATGGTGGGCTCTGGTCCTTCGATTCAGTACCAGCCTCCAGCTCAGGAATTTACGACCCCTGAACACATAGCTAATAGGCATAACTCCTCAAATTACAGAAGTGTAGGCATATAAGGCGGATTTAACACTCACACCAAATTTCAGTAAAATTGAATGTTGTACACTAAACTGACCACAAAATTTGGCTTATAATTGCTGATTTCAACCTTCGATTTAATCAAACAGTGTTATTATTTTTAGAAGTAAAAAAAAAACACAACAACAAATACACAAGTTGTCAAGTGATGGTGTGAATTGCTGGATTCCATCTTTCATGTGATAATATTATGCTTTCTCTGAATTATTATTTTCTCTGACAACCATCGCAGATGAAATGTCACCATTTGAATTACGTTCACTCATACCATTGATCTAAATTATTGTGTAATTGCTATGGAATACTGAAAGTTGTAAATCAACTAACCATATCCCTATCCTTCTCATATTAAAAGGGCAGATACATTCTTGCATTTACCTATAACTATAATGAAGTATTCTTACAAAGCAATATTGGAAATTTTAATACATTGAATTAAACGTACTGTGGGAAAATTTCATTGTAAATGTTACAGTGATCTTATGCACTAATAAGTTAGCTATACTTTCAAATCTAACTAAAAGAACAGACACTTATAATATACTATCAAATAAAATGTGTGGGTGTGTATGCATGTCCACACACAGGGAAATTTATTATGTTTCCAATGTGTTTCATTTCAGGTAACTTTCCAGGAATTTCAATTTTACAATTCCTAACAATTTCCTCTTATGTTTCCTTAAATTAAAGTTCAAGTTTCCTTGATAGTTTCCTAATTTGTTTCTTATTCCAATTTCATTGCAGGAATGTCTCAATTTCTAATGGTTTTGTACGAAATTTCCAAAAAATTTATTAGTTGTTAACTTTCTTATTATTTTTCCTAGATATTTTAAAAACCCTACATTATTGAAAAAAATGTCATTGTAAAAATGTAAACATTTTTGTTGTATTACTAAACAAAGCTGCAATAGTTACACAATTGTAGCTATTATAGCTAGTAATCATAATATTATATAGCTACAGATATTTATTTACTATTATATATTATATTACACCATTAAAAAGATTAGGACACTAACAGTTGGCTAGCTACCTGCCAAAATTACAAAAACCTTGAATGTCAGTTCAGTAGTCAGCACTTCCACTCAATATCTTAGGTCAAACTATTTTTATAGGACTAAGGGTCTGGTATGTTTAGACTCCCCCATGCACCCCATTCAATATTTTGAACCTATTTTGTGTGTTTATTGTAAAAATCTCTTATTATGTTATGTCTTTCTATATAGCTACACCTATGGGAAGGACCTAATTTACTGCAGACTTAGCCATGGAAGTATGAAGACTCAACTTGACAAAGAAATAACAAGAAACCTCTAAAATAGGATTTGAAAGCACTCAAAAAAGTGACTCTAAAATTGAGCTAGAAATGATGTGACAGATGGTGTGGTGGGGGTAGCTATGTGTGTAGAATATAAGTGATGATTTCATAAATTCTGCACTATCTTAGCTGCTATATAATATCACCAAATTTGTTGTCATAATACTGCTGTTCTTTGGAAGATTTTATATTTTTCTCTCTTGGTAGCTATGCAAAATAAAATATTAAATAATATTAATAATACAAGCTGAGTATAATTCACTTTAAAATTTTCACTCCTGTGGATTTGGAGCTACACTATTAATTAATTTGGCGATTACATGTAGTTCATACATAATGTATGTATATTGAAATTGTGATCTAGGGATGTATATTGCATGCTGCTTATTATATAATGAGTATTTCAATACTTGGCAGCCAATTTTACAAGTTAAGTAATGAATACAGTATTTCATCATCCATACTTTTTACCTGTTCCTGGCAGATTAGCTCCTAAATAACTTTTAGTAGTATTGCTCACCAGACCCTTTACCTTAGTCTCACTTAGCCAGACCCTTTACCTGCTATGCTGGTGGAGGAAAGGGTCTGGAATACTGCCATTGACTCAGCTGTTCCTAGCTAGTTCCACCCTAAAGTTGGAGGTAATTAGGCTTTAGTACTTAGTACTATGAATAACATTAAGTGACCGCGTGCGGTAAAAGAGAAACTTGTGAGCCTAAACTTTTACTCAATCAATGCTATCTTTGCAGTCTAAATGTACGAGTAACCCAGACTGCCTAAGATTTGTCTACAGCATCTAACGCAGTCTCTTCAGATATTCTCATCACTGTCCATGCGCGAAATTGCAGCTCGCAGAAAGAGTGGTTACAGTTGTGATACTGCTAATGTTACTCCACCAACTTCCTGGTGGAGCTAGAACCGCTGAGTCAATACAATGGCAGTGTTCCAGACTGTTTCCTCCCCTTGTAGCTGGTAAAGGGTGGTAAAGTGTCTGGCTACACTGCATGCTATACTACCTTTACCTATAACTGCCTTTACCTATAACTGCCTTTACCTATAACTGCCTTTACCTATAACTGCCTTTACCTATAACTGCCTTTACCTATAACTGCCTTTACCTATAACTGCCTTTACCTATAACTGCCTTTACCTATAACTACCTTTACCTATAACTACCTTTACCTATAACTACCTTTACCTATAACTACCTTTACCTATAACTACCTTTACCTATAACTACCTTTACCTATAACTACATAGCCGTAGGTAAAGGGTCTCGCTACGCTACTTTATAGTATCCCTTACCTTTTACAACTAAGTATTATTACTTTCACGCGTTCTCCTTTACCTATTAGGTAAGAGTCGATTAGAGACTAAAGAATTGCCACCTACTGCATTGTTCTCTGCGTTAAGCCCCTGGGATTTGGTGATAATCCTAAAGCCCATAACAGCTTTGCAACAGTTCCTGTGAAAAACCATCTGCAACTGCGCTCACCACCTAAATCCAGTATTGTCTATAGCTAACCTGATCTGCCAGTGGAGTATTAAGCTAAAATCTTGCTCCCTAAACTGAAGGGGCAATGAAAGTCTCCATTCAATAAGCACAATCATATTTTTTTATCAGATGAACCAGAAAATCAAATCACAATGCATAAAGAATAATATATTTATTCTACCAATGGTATAGCAGTAAGTACTCTTTCCCCTAGAACTTTGTCTGCACAAATGATTGTACGGCATTCAATTGAGCCAGCCAGAAAGAATGAATTGTCCGAGTTTGATTCATAAAGATTTCTGCAAAATACTTCAACTGGCTTTCCGTAATAGTTCCTGTTGGGATGAACCATTGGCCAATTTCCACAAGCAAGTAAATGGCTAACAGGGTTTTCAAGTTCTGGAAATGTTACTCGGTGTAGCAAAAAGTACTGAATCTCAGCAAGTCTTGAAGAATCAAAAACAGAATTTTGGTGAGGAAATGGTGGTTTCACATACACATATGGATTTTTAACATTTTTGTTCAAACATGAATGTATTACTTTTCCCTTCCACTTCACGCTGCTATATTTTCTATATACTGAAGTAATTGTCACTTTCTTCTGGTTAATCAAACTTGCTTGATGTGGGTACAAATGACAATAAAACTTTTGAATGTACTGAATTTCATCTGCAGTCAAAATTCCAGTGATGAATCTAGGACCAGGTTGTGTGCTGTCATCAAACTCTAAAGATGAGAGATCAGTGAGCGATTGTGGAAGAGCCGCCCGAAAATGATCAGCATAAGGCATATCTTTGCACTCGTGGTATAACTCAAAATGTCTAATATCTTTACGAAATCGATGCATAAGTTGAAGCTCAACAGATCTATTGTTCGTTGGCTGACCTTCAAGAATACCATTGTAACGTTCAAAAGGAAAAAGCCAAAAGCTGTGTGAAGGTCCAAACTCTTTAATGCATTCTGCTAAATGGCAATGCATATGCATATTTGGTGTAATCACTCCACTACCATATAAATGAGCAGCACGTTTGCAAAACCTTACCAAGAGTTCATCTGCAACTGCAATGTCCACTAAAGATGCAGAAAATTTGCAAAACTTCCTACATGATAAAACAAAGTGTCTCCAGCATTCCAATTCAGAATTAGATAAAATATCTTTTAAACAATATATTGAAAAGTACAGGGTCCAATTCTTCCATTGATCTGCGGTCAAAAAAACTCCAGTATTAATAGACACTGGAATTCGCCCAATTCCTGCGGGAATAATGACATTCCTTAGTTTTGATTCTACAGTGGTGATGTCCTGACCACTTAAAATATTTTTACCAATCCAGATATCTCTTGCAAAATGCTTAGCTGTCCCTAAGAAAAGATTATGCATTGGATCAATGAGTGTCATTTCAATCGGACAAAAATACGGTAACTTCAATAGTACAGAGTATCGGCAGCCATATCTAGATTCAAGCTCTGATCTTTGAGTTTTGGTGGTACATTGTTGTATTTTTTTAACATTTTCACGATGCTGTTTATTTGTACGTAATTGCCACTTATCTCGATCAAAGTTGTCATAATTTCTGCTTCCAAACCCACAAGAGAATTTTTGATAACATCGTGAACACCCCAAATTAGCAGAATAACTTAAAAAGCCAGAAACTTTCCGTGCAGCAGGTAGATCACATGCTACACCAAGCAATGCAGCCCTAACTGTAGTCTCTGTGTCAGAGCCTGGAAGTCTCAATTTAACACCTTTCCATAATTTCAATAGATCAGAAACAAGAAAATCTAAGTAAGTGTTAATGGTTAATGATGGTTCACATGGTCCAGGAATAACACCATAAAGTATTACATTTTCTTGTTTAAATCGAATCGATCTAGGCAGATTTAGTATAGCTAAATATATAACACCTACTGAATATTTTGTGTGTTTAAAAGGCTGAAGCCAGTCAATGTTAAGCAATAAGCCATAATTGTTTGCATCATTCAAAAATGGAGAGCCATCTATAGTAGTGAATTGTTTCCAAATAGTGCCATCAAACACATCTCTCAATACTCCTTCCGCAACTGTTGATAAATTTCTTGTGGACTCACAGAGGTCTAAAAAGCCTGGACGTAAAATTAATTTTTGTAAATCTGCAGCCAAATTAGAACAACAAAAAACTTTGTGTGGATATAATCTCCGATTTCCATTACAAGTAACAATTTCTTTCATTAGCAATGAACTACATTGTTTATTGAACAATTTATATGCACATATTTTTGGCTGTACTAAAGAGCCCACTTTGTCCAAACACTCATCAAAGTTGTAAACTGAATCACATTTAATGCAGACAGCTTTGCGCATAAATTGGCAATCATCTTCAATATTTTTATTTAGTTCTCTCATTTTCCTGGAATACTGTAATGCTATAGTGGCAATTTTGGGAGAATAATTTCCAAGAAAAGTAAGAAGTATGCCGATAAATTTAACTAACCATGTCATAGCTCGACCTGTGATAAAAAAACGACTTTGAAAGATAGACATTAGCATAAATACCCATCTGATAACAATGTGAGCTTCTTTTTCTGCTGAACTATCATCATCAGACAAAATATTTGGTGCTGATATGCAGGTACTGTCTCTCATGTCCTCATCGATTTCTCTGTCACTCTCTATCCAGAACTCTGTACCTATATTTTAAAAAAATCTGGTAAGGTAACTGATATAATTGAGCTATATGGCAACATACTTGAGTTGGCAGTGCAAGTATCTTCCATATTATAGTTAGCTTCTGTGAATAAGTTGCTTTCACTGTGTAAGCTTGTTGAGCTAGAAACTGTTTGGATGTCGGTGCTGTTGCTGGTATTTTCTTCACTTGACCTTCTGAGCTCTACTTGTTCAGTTAATTCAAAACTGGAGCTGGTATCACTGCCTGAAGAGACTTTATCACCAACAACGGTTTTAGTCCACAATTTAGTCGACAAGTTGTAATGCAGCTTTTTATGCTCTCTAAATATTTTCAAATTCAATTGCTTCCCACAATGAGGGCACACTCTGTAAATCCTTTTGACACGCTTTTCCATCATACACAATGGAAAACTCACTCTGTTTGATCTGAGCTGTTTAAAATCTGCTATAAAAATATATATACTTTTTCAGTTTAAACTTTACCGCTACTTAAAAGATTGTCTACGCATGCGTAGCTACTTCAATACTTTGCTTTGTCAACCTTTCTCTCTCTCCTCTCTTATAATCAGATTCTGCACAGTACAGATAATTGTTCTGAAATCAATCTGACATGTCTCAGGAAGATCTTTCTGAACTGTCTGATGCAGCTTACAGTGACTTAGATAGTCCTAGTTCTGTCTCCACTCCTGTTAGGTCCTTCACATCAGACAGTAGTAGGGGTACTGGAAGAGCTTTGTTCGGTTGCCCACGGCGAGTAGACACTGAGGATCTTGCAGTCCAACAGCAAATTTTGGATGAAATTAAAAAAACAAATTCTCAATTTCATGAATTACATCAGCGTTTAGATAACTTTGGCACTCGCTTGCAATCGGTAGAAGATAAGTTACAGGGTTTACAATCTACCCCTGAATCACCAGAACCTTCAAGAGAAAGAAGAAGAAAATTAAATCTGACTCCTAGAATTAGAGTAAGTTATCTATAAAATTGAACAAGCAACAAAAATTTTTTGTGTAATTATAAAAACAATTATGTAGCTAGCAGTGTTGTTTTGGTTTAGAGCTTCCAGATTTTCTTAGTTTTAGTTATTCATACAAAAAAAATATCTTGAATGCTTAGTTTTAATTTTTTTCCCATTGTGTTGGTAAAGTGCATTGTGTTGGTAAAGTGCATTGTGTTGGTAAAGTGCATTGTGTTGGTAAAGTGCAGTGTGTTGATAAAGTGCATTGTGTTGGTAAAGTTCAGTGTGTTGGTAAAGTGCATTGTGTTGGTAAAGTGCAGTGTGTTGTAAAGTGCAGTGTGTTGGTAAAGTGCATTGTGTTGGTAAAGTGCATTGTGTTGGTAAAGTGCAGTGTGTTGATAAAGTGCATTGTGTTGGTAAAGTGCATTGTGTTGGTAAAGTGCATTGTGTTGGTAAAGTGCATTGTGTTGGTAAAGTGCATTGTGTTGGTAAAGTGCATTGTGTTGGTAAAGTGCATTGTGTTGGTAAAGTGCATTGTGTTGGTAAAGTGCAGTGTGTTGGTAAAGTGCATTGTGTTGGTAAAGTGCAGTGTGTTGGTAAAGTGCATTGTGTTGGTAAAGTGCGTTGTGTTGATAAAGTGCATTGTGTTGGTAAAGTGCATTGTGTTGGTAAAGTGCAGTGTGTTGATAAAGTGCATTGTGTTGGTAAAGTGCAGTGTGTTGGTAAAGTGCATTGTGTTGGTAAAGTTCAGTGTGTTGATAAAGTGCATTGTGTTGGTAAAGTGCATTGTGTTGGTAAAGTGCATTGTATTGGTAAAGTGCATTGTGTTGGTAAAGTGCGGTGTGTTGGTAAGGTGCGGTGTGTTGGTAAGGTGCAATGTGTTGGTAAGGTGCAGTGTGTTGGTAAGGTGCAGTGTGTTGGTAAGGTGCAGTGTGTTGGTAAGGTGCAGTGTGTTGGTAAGGTGCAGTGTGTTGGTAAGGTGCAGTGTGTTGGTAAGGTGCAGTGTGTTGGTAAGGTGCAGTGTGTTGGTAAGGTGCAGTGTGTTGGTAAGGTGCAGTGTGTTGGTAAGGTGCAGGTGCAGTGTGTTGGTAAGGTGCAGTGTGTTGGTAAGGTGCAGTGTGTTGGTAAGGTGCAGTGTGTTGGTAAGGTGCAGTGTGTTGGTAAGGTGCAGTGTGTTGGTAAGTGCGGTGTGTGTGTAGAGTGCATTGTGGTAAAGTGCGATGTGTGCAGTTGTATTGGAAAAGTGCAGTTGTGTTGGTGAAGTGCACCATTACTAGTGTTTGGTAAAGTGTACTATTGGTTGTCTTTGTAGGTAACTGTGTTTGGTAGAGTGTAGTTGGGTTTGGTAAAGTGTAGTTGTGTTTTGGTAAAGTGTAGTTGTGTTTTGGTAAAGTGTAGTTGTGTTTTTGGAAAGTGTAGTTGTGCTTGGTAAAGTGTGCCATTACTTGTGTTGGTAGAATGCAAAGCCGTTTTGTTTGGTAAAGTACACCGTTAGTTGTGTTGGTAAATTGTATTCATAGTTGGTAAAGTATATCTATAGGTGTGTTGGTAAAGTGAGTTCAGACGTGTGTGGGTAAAGTGTGTTGGTGAAGTTTGTCTATATATGTGACCGTCTATAGGAAAACCAGGCACAACGCGGCAACTTTCGAAAACAATTTTTTTGCATTTACGGAGTTGTCGGCGTCCAGATATTGAGCTCTCCAAGTTTTATCGTCGTAGCTTAAGTCGTTCCTGCTATAATAGACTTAACCGTTCCCTTCCGTCCGCTTGAAACAATACATTTTTAAGAAATCGATCGATCTTTTCTCGATATTTACGCACGCCGCGTTGTGCCCGGTTTTCCCATAGACGGTCACATATATATGGGTAAGGTGTGCCATTACGTATGTTAGTAAAGAATGTTTATAGAGATTTGTTGGTAAATGTATCCATAATTGTGACCGGTTTTGGGAAAATCGACCTAAACACGGCATCTAAAGTTTTCTAATTTATTCTACCAGTAGGCTGCACGGGGCCTTGGGATGCCTTCCTCCTAATTTGGAAGCTGTAGCACAAGCCGTCTTCGCCCTACGCACTACAACACTTCAGTATTTTTGCTAAACTTATTATTGCTGATTTCGAAAAAATGCCGGGTAAAAGCGCTGCTAAGGTCAGGGGGTGCGCCTTGTGTCCGTATACTATTACTGCGTGTCTCCGGGACACTATGGAATAAACCGGTTACAGGCGGATTGAAAGAAGTCTAAAAGGCTTAATGCAGGGCTCCTTAAGAAACTATGATGACGAGAATTGCGTGAGTACGTGAATTATGTAGAATATAGTAAGTGAATTAGTTAGCTACAGTTTTTTCCCGCCGTTAGTGAAAAGCCCGCCAATAATTTCTTAGCAACTCTCCGTACACGAGTCCAACCGGCTAGTGTTTCTAGCCTCCTAGTGTGAGATCTAGAGCACGCCAGAGCTTATAACTGCGTCATAAGCTAGAGCTAACTGGTGTCTATCCATTTCTGCCATAATTTTTTTTTTGAAAAAAATCGACCCATCAGGCTTTACCCGGGGATACTGAAAAAAATTGTTTGCCGCGTTTAGGTCGATTTTCCCAAAACCGGTCACAATTAGTGATGGTACACCATCAAACCTCTCTATAAAGGGACTCAGAAAAGCAACTTGGCTCTCAACAACAGCCAACATGAATAGAACAAAAAGATATACTGCAATACCAAATAACCTCTAAAAGCAGCCAAACTCTACAGAGTCAAAAGGCTTGCCCCTTAGCATGGCTTTCGTAGAGAGGTTTCACTGTAGTTTGTCTATACTCTATATAGGTGTGTTGGTGTAAAGTATGTCAATACGTGTGTTGATAAATGATGTCATTATATTATGTTGATATAGTATATTTATAGATGGTAAAGTGTGATGGTATAGTGTATCTGTAGATGTTATGTTCATGAGTGTATTAAAGTACATTAGATCCCATTGCTATATTGTTACTAGGTGTACTAACTTGGTAAGTGTGCACTATTTTTTGCCTTTAGGTATATGAACTGTGCATACTAACCACCCTTGGGGTATTGCTATTTTTGAGTTTTAGTTTAATAGAATAGGCCGGATAAAGCAGGGAGCAAGTTATGTGAGGCCGAGGGTCTACTACTCTCTCAGGGTCTACTACTCTCTCGTATCCACCTATATGAGACCAGCCCTATCATATAACTCTACTGCTGCCACCCAGGAATTTACCATAGCTAGCTGCTTTACTGCTTACTGCAGAGCAGCCCACGGTAGAGTTAGATCTGGAGATAACAGCTGGCAGCTACAATGCTAAAGTAAACTTGCTAAAGTAAACTTTCTGGCATGCTTCAATTGAATTTTAATTGAATTTTAATTTTGGGCCGGAAACACGGAAACACGGAAGAATTCGCTTGACACCGAAAATGCTGATAAACAAAGTTGCTAGTGGAAACTGGGCAGGCCTGGGTAAACGGGATCTAAAATAGTTAGAGCATGCGCGCTTAGGTACTGGTGGATTTAGTGCACCAGTACCCAAGCGCTTATGCTCCAACTATTACGTAGAACTTCAGTTATCTGAGCACTGAACAATTACAACACCAAAATATAATAGTAAGCACATGCATACATGAAGAACTCATTTACCGCGCCCCTTCATATTTGTTTTATAATACATTTTCTATGGTTATCTGAACATTTGAGTTATCTAAACACCTCTCGGTTCCAATGTGTTCAGATAACTGAAGTCCTACTCTATATCCAAAAGTGTGCCATCAATAGTGTTGGTAAAGTATAGTCAAAATTGTTGGTACAGTGTAGTCAAACCACTTGGTACAGTGTCCTCAAACTAGTTTGTACAGTGTAGTCAACTGGTTGGTACAGTGTCATCAAAATTGTAGGGTGAAGTATCATCCAACTTGTGGGTAAAATATGCATTAAAATTCTGGTTGAAATGTGTAATTTAAAATAGTGAGTCCATTCTAATTGTGGGTAAATGGTGGTGTTGCGAATATTAGTAACGAAAGGGCATCTTAAATAGAGTATTGCCACTATCTTCTGTCATTTTATTTCATTAGAAAGAAGATTTTACCATGATAATTTATCACTTTTATAAATTTTGTAGAAGGTACTTGTGAAGACTATAAAAATTGATTGTGGCTACTGGCTAGTATAATTAATGTGAAAATAATGCAACTAATTTTGATATGTGTTTATATACTGTACATTTTTATGATTTGTATATAAAATTATTTAATTGTTATACAGGCTAAACCTCTTATGTTAGTGAATAGTATTGGAAGTACAGAATATAAATGAAACTGAAGTTGCTATTCTGAAGAATGCCATCCAGAGGAATGCCAAAAAGAACTGATTGTTCTACAGATCACATAAGAACATTATAGCATTAACAAATTGCTGGTTTGTGTGACACCACATTCATGCATTTACATTTTGTAATTGTATCATTTCTACTATTTTTCAGTCAATGATTAAAAATAAATTCTCCGTGAAATATAGAAACTCAGTAAAAGTAAGGTATTGCAACACTTGCTATCTTGTTGTTGCAGTTATGATTTAAAGACAAAAATAAATACATTAACAAAGCAGTTTGGTAAAGGGTCTGGCTATGCCAGATTACTGGAAACACCACTGCACCAACTACATAATAGGAGTCCTTCCCGCAAGTGTGTCTCTAAATCTTTGGAATAATAGATATCCAAAAACTTTGCTTAGTGACATGCAAACGCTTGCATGTATTAGTCTGGCCTAGTCTACCCTTTACCTTCTATTATTGGGGGCGTGTGGAAGGAAAGGGGTGGACATGGCGATACCAAAAATTTGTGCTAGAGGAATGTGGAAGTGGTCAGTGCCCCACCTCCCTTATACCAATGATTGATTGTCAGAAGGTCTATTTTTATTTTCTGTAGCTGTTGCTGACAGACATATTGGCTATGACTAGCTAGTTGAAAGAGTTGTTGATGGAGGTGATCAGACCTTTAGCAGCGCGTAGAGAAGTATTTGGAAATTTTCCAACAGAATAAGGTCTGTTTTGAGTGAGTCAGCCATGCCTGTTAAACATAGCTGTGAAAGATTGGGGGACACGTACAGGAATTTAGACAGAGCCATACTTGCTAAACCTCTGGTGTGATGGCTGACAGTATAATAGGAATTCTATAGACAGTCTGCGTTGGGCGTGGTAATTAGGAGGCAGAGTTTTCTGTAGGCCATGTGGTAGTCTCGCGCGGATAGGCAAGGGTATGGCGCGCGCGAGACTAGCCGTGTTGGTGTACACGTACGGCGTACAATCCCAGGTATTTACGGAGAATCACTATGAGCAACAGTAAAAACAACAAAAGATTCTTGCAGGGTTATTCATCTTCCCTTAAAAAGTAAAAAGAGGTACGAGCAAAAGCTGGACATTATAGGCGGTATAGATCCCTATAAATTGTGTAGAAGTGAGTGGCTAGATGATATGGATCTGTGGCCCAGCATCACCTCAGTGAACATAGCTATGTACTTGTTTATTACTCCAAGCCCATATATACTGGAGATGATCTGCTCAATTAAAAAGTAAAATCATTTTATTGCAAAAGGTAATTGAACAGCAATAGTGCAGCAGAATAAAATTTGGTAAGGCATCCCCAAACAATTTCCTTCCCCACGCCCCCAATTTTATACGGTAAAGTGAGGCTGTATATCACCTAGGAGAAATTGCTGTGGTACATGACCTGGCAAAGGGTTTGGGGTGGAGTAGAGATAGGTAAGTAGTGGAGGCGCAGAGTGCGAAGGTAAAATACTTCTGGACAAGGCTTCAGTGATCAATTAATGATTAGTTCTGTACTTGCAGTTTAGGATTAACATATAGAAATACAGCTAATGAAGCTATAAGAAAAGGAAAGCTATCATTTTTTTGTCCTAGGTTTTTTATTCACAGCTATCTCTAGGTCAGCAAATATGTGTGTATGTTCTTACAGGTATTACAAAGTGTCTCAAGAAGGCTAGCAGGTTAACCAATGAAGTTCTACAACAGACCACAGTTTTGTATCATTAAAAAAAACATTTTAGAAGATTGACATTTTGTACATCAAATCATGAAAAAATTTGGTATGTCATAAATGAAATTCTGTAGATGAAACTTGCATGAAAAGTTCTTCTGTCCTACATACAACAGATATAATGAAGCATCACATTTCATCAATGAAAATATATGGCAGGATATTAAAGAGCTATACTGGAAATCCAGGATAAAACCTGACCTATCATATGTGAAGAATAATGGTCTATCTATGGTATGAATAAACACCTACCATGGTGTGTATCTAAGTGCTGTGGGGTGATATTACACACTATAGGCATCAAAGGTATGCTTGAGGTGTATATAAACACCTACCACAGGGCGTATCTAAACACCATGGGTGTTTACAAAGCACCAATGGTGTTTTTAGGCACTCTTGGTGTTAACACTATTCTTGGGGTGTAAATAAACACCTACCATGGGGCGTATCTAAACACCATGGGTGTTTACAAAGCACCAATGGTGTTTTTATGCACTCTTGGTGTTAACATTATTCTTGGGGTGTAAATAAACACCCACCATGGGGTGTATCTAAATGCCATATTTTTAACAGTGTATCATGTAAGACCCAAAATCACATTTTTTATATTTTATATGATAATGAAAAAATTCTAAGATCTGCCTGTACAAAATGAAGCTTAATTTAGTTAGTTTATTGTGGTTCTTTGCTGATTCAGAGTTAATCATGTTTGACAAGAGTGACAGATGTTTTCAACTCATTCAGTTGCTTAGAACTGATAAAGAATAGAAACACAGATGTCTTACACATGTTTGCATGTGGTGGTCGTATTGGTTTACAGCTTTGAGTCCAATAGTAGGCTTTTCTACAGCTTTGAGTCCATCACATGAATGATCACATTGTAAGTTATATTGCAAGTCATATACACTGCAATCAGATCCAACTCAAATATATTACAAAAAAAACATACAACACACAATACCGACCAACCAACCTCCCACCCATCCCCACACACACACATACCCTATTAATCCCACTCCTCCATCTCTCCACCAACATCTCCTCCCTCAATAGCTGCCTCGTTAACCCAGGCAAGTGCTCCCCATTTCCGTCTATGGCTTCTCTCATTTTTTGTTATGATTCTGAGAATATATAACAGTAAAAGCATGTATTGTTCTTTAAAAGCTTCTGGTTGTTGTAAGTGCACACCTGGCAAGTGCTTTTTGTTAATTACACTCACATGGCAGGCTCATTAGCCAGTGTTATTTTATTTATTAATGGCAACAGGTTCCAGTACCTGATTCTGATTAATTCAACAGGTTCCAGTACCTGATTCTGATTAATTCAACAGTTTCCAGTACCTGATTCTGATTAATTCAACAGCTAGGTTCCAGTACCTGATTCTGATTCATTCAACAGTTTCCAGTACCTGATTCTGATTAATTCAACAGGTTCCAGTACCTGATTCTGATTAATTCAACAGGTTCCAGTACCTGATTCTGATTCATTCAACAGCTAGGTTCCAGTACCTGATTCTGATTAATTCAACAGGTTCCAGAACCTGATTCTGATTAATTCAACACGTTCCAGTACCTGATTCTGATTAATTTAACACGTTCCAGTAGATTCTTACCTGATTATGAATATTGTGCTGTACTTGCTACTCTGACCATTGTTGTAAGTTTTAATATATATTTTTTTCTGCAAAAGCTGTAACAAACAGCAGTGTGGGGCTATCCAAGTGTTGGTGAACTAACTGGTTAGATGCAGTAATCTGTTCAAAAGAGTTATCTTACAGACAAGTTTCAGTACTCTACTGAATGAATGGGCTACCAGGAACTAGGATATGCTTGGTTTTGATACAACAACATATCTTGCAAGAAACCACCCTAGTGTCAACTACTTGGTGCAGTCCTATATATAAATGACACTCTAAATAGCCAGTGAGCAACACAGTGCAACCCTAAAGCCAGGGAGAATCCAGGGGGACCCACCTCCCAAGTTATTGAAAAAAATTATAAGGACCAATGTACCAATACTGGTTGGTTGCAGTTTATATGCCAACTGCAAGTTAACTTAAGATCTTCACTCATAAATTCATAAATTAATATTCAAATCTTATAAATAATTTTAAATTTTCATTTGTTTTGGCCTCAGTATATTTGGCGCCTCAGTGCTGGATCCACTCCTGCTATAAACTATGACAGGGTGTCTATGCTATCACATCCACAATCAACCAGACACTGCTGTGTACTTTACACCAGGTGTTATAGCTGTTGGGGACAATATGTCACATGGTACATTAATATTCTGCACTCTTGACCTTAGGTTTTTATGCATGTGTGTATGCATGTTTCATAATACTAAAACTTATCTTACTTTCTCTGGAAGCAAACATAGAGTACAATCTGTGTGTGCATATGTGTGTGTGTGTGTATTATGTGTGTGTGTGTGTGTGTGTGTGTGTGTGTGTGTGTGTGGGTGTGTGTTGGTGTAGAGCACAGTGGTTGTGTTTGGGCTCAGAGTGTACTGTAGGTCACAGAGTTCAAGCCTCACTCTGACAAACTTGCCAACTGTGGTTTTCTCTGCCACCCACCAGTCCCTCCCTCCCACCCAGTCAACCCATCCACTGGGCTACCACTCCGCTTTTGCTGCATTGACATTTCTTGGGTAAGGCTGCTATCCATCAAGTATTTACTCAGTTATGTCAATATTTAATTAACTTTACAGGAGCTGGTCTATAATTGATATGTGACAAGCTCTGCCAAAAGGGGGCATTTCACGCAAACCCAAAAAATTGAGTTTTTTATGCTAATAAAAAGCTACAATTTATCTCAACTTAATGCTAAAATACTGGAGGGTAAAACCTTCCAAGCGCAGAGAAAACTGGCAGTTGAACTGGGCTGTATTCAGCAAAGTAATTGAACTAATAATCGAGAAAACATAAATTACTGAATTTCCACTTCCGGTATAATTAACGTTTCCGCGTATACTACTTAACGGGCGTACTCCACGGGCGTTTTAATGCTGGTATGGCAAACCACAATTTTTGGAAGGGATTTTCTCTGTTATGCTAACTGGAATTTTGTTTTTAATAAGCTACAGCTAAAGAGTGACCTTTTAGCTACATAATGAATACCGACTGCGCATAGATAACCCATGGGGGAACCCCAGGCGCAACCCTTTACCGCTGTATAGTTAACCATGAGGTGTTAACCCGATTTTGGTGAGCTTCCTTTTTTGGTGAATAGCTGGTGACTGGAACTTCTTGGGATTCTTCCAATGAGGTCAGTGAAACAAATAAGGATTAATGTACTTGGAAAACATCAAATGAAGTTGCTTCAATTTTTTTTCATGCCATAACATCAACCACAAAACATACAATTTTGAAATAAGTTCAACAAGGTATCATGCTGAACAGCTGCAGAAGCACTGCAGAATTTGTGGAGGAAGGCTAAACAAAGCCAAGGGAAAGAAGATCCAGCCAGTCCACTCCTGTAAGGAATACATCCTTGATCTGCAGTCTTTAGCAGGGGTCCCAAGTGATCTAGGTGAAGATGAGAGTATTGCTCCTAGCAGGTTTTGCAACCCATGCTACCTCAAGCTGCAGAGAGTGAAGAAGGCCAGCCAAGAGGGACTACCTTCACAATCCATGGTTGCCATGGAATGGATTGTACACCAAGAGGAGGACTGCAAGGTAACAACAGTAATTAAATAATAACAAAATAATAAATAAATAATAATAATGATGATAATGATGATTAAAAAAAAGAAAGAATTTTAACTAATCACTCTAATTGAGCTTATCTCACACTGGCTGGTGGAAGTGCACAGAAACTCAACCCACAAATTTAATGGCAGGCTGGGCTTAGATTATTCTTAGAAAGGAAACCCAGTTACCACATTCTCAGGGAGCCTGCTCATGTCAATTCCCTTACAATTTTATGCAATAATCATAAAAATAAATTAATAATAATGATAATAATAATAATCAGTGTAAAATAATTACTGAAATTCATTAAAAAAAAAATTCCTGATCTAACATATTTGCAGATGTGCTCACATTTTCAGCAATCTTCCAGAGGGGGAAGGAGAACTGTTAGGGAGGTTGTAGGGAGAGGCAGGCCCAGTGGACAGACACCAAAATCTGTCCTCTGTCACATCAGATCTCTTGCTCCTGCTGTAGTCCCAAGTGAAGATCCTAGCCCCAACTTCTTTCCGTCTTCAGTACTGAACAAACTCTGTTGCTGTATTTGCACTGAAGTCACCGTAAACCCCGTTTCACTATCTTGTGGAGAGACGATTTGTTCTGAGTGCTGTTGTAAAAGCATTTTAATAACAAATAGCTTGGAATGTCCATGCTGTTTCAGACATACACTGACTAGTGAAACGATAAGTCCTCCCTCATCTTTGTTCATGTCATTGCTGAATGACTCCGTGCTGTTCTGTATCAGGGGTTGTGGGAAAATGGTGAAGCTGCAAGAATACAAGCAGCATTTGGATAGCAGGTGCAAGTCCTTCATAGTAAATGCAGACTCACCATCAAAGGTGACACTGAAGGACGTGATCAGGAAGTCGACTTCTACACCTGCAACACCAGCTGAGACCAAGGCTGCACAGAACCTGATCAGACGACTGATCAACCAGGGCAACAGTGACTCCAATACTCCTGGAGTACTCAAGGTGTCCACTAGTGGTCAGGTACATGAAAATAATAATAATAATAATGAAACAAGTGCATACATGTATTACTTACCAACATATGCCATAAATACAGCCAATCACCCTTGTCCAAGTCCCTGGCTGTCGTATTTTTAGCAGTGAGGCTAGCAGCAGAACAGTGAAGAGGAGGGCCGAAGTTTTGGAGACTGTTAGGGAAGTGCCAGTGGAGGTGACAGTACCTCACAGTTGGCTGCAGAAGTGAATTACCTGTCGAAAAGTCAGCGTGAAGAGCTTCTCCAGCAGGTCCAGCTCCCATAGTCATTCCTGCAGACCATGCTCTTGCAATGAAAGCAGATTTAGCGATTCCCTGGACAAAGTTGCGAGTCCTTAGAAGGTAATTAATGAAATAAACAAAAATATTGCCACCTACCTGTCTAATCTTAAACTACCACATGTATAGATGGTTTAAGTCTCTGAACGTCTCGATTGCTAGTGAGAGACAGCAACGTAAACTGGCAAAGGGAATTGTTGATGAAAATTTCATCGCAGAAAGGGCTCCATTCATCTTTTCTCACAAGTCGAAAGAAGAAATAAGAGAGGTTCCCTTCTGCTACAGGCCCAATCTGATTGCTGCCATTGCCGACACTGTAGAAAAGCATGAGAGGTAAAACCTAACTGGTATTGATTTATGATATTAAGGACTGACCATCACAGATCTAGCCCTGGTTTGACTTGGCACGATGGAGGCATTCCTTCCACTGAGATTTGGCTGAAACTTGCAGGAGATAAGGGCCATGGGAGTTTTAAGTTAACATTACAGCTTGTAAACACGAAGTGCCCAAACTCAATCAAGGAGACATGCTTGTTGTCTATCTTCAAAGCTGGAGACTCCACCACGAATCTTCACACAGCCCTGGAGATGTATCAACAACATGTAATAGAAGCACAAGGAATGCCATCAAGTAGGAGAATAATATATCTATAAATTAATTTGAGTCACACTAATTAATTTTATGTAGGAATTGTACAGTTCGCCTGTTTCTTTCCGGGGACTACGAGTTTCTCTGTAGAATGTACGGGCTGAGTGGTGCCAGTGCTACGTGACATATTTTGCTTATCAAAAATGGATAAAACACTGTACTTACATATACAGGAAGACATAACTGCCTATGGTGCCACATTAGAAGTGCCGACCTGAGTCAACCACTAGCTCAGAGGGGATCATTTCCAGCTCGGTCACTTAGTAGCCTCAGAGAAGATCATGCACGGTTTTTAACCCAGGGTCATGGCCACATCAACGAGGCTAAGAATTACAATAACGTGATCGGCAGTGTAATTTTTTATATTCCCCTTGAAAACGTGAGTAACACATTTTACAGAAAAATATATTTTACCTTAATCCCATTGTCAGGTCTGCATTCCCGGATTACCCCTTTCCTTGGGAATTTATAATCGCCTGTGGAATCTTTTGGAAGAGAAGTGCAAAGAACTTGATTTTGCTCTCGCCACCAATAGTCCAAGCTGTCTTTGTAGTGCCCTCAGCAGTTGTGGAGATGATCTGAGTGTATTGTCACAGAGGAAGCTGGAGTTGGTCACTGACAATAAGTACTTGGAACATATGTCATAGGCGTAGGAGCCGTAGCGGCCGTAGCGGCCATGGCCGCTACACTATTCAACTGGAGTTAAATGGAAATGGTCGACACACTACTGGATTCGTTTACCGTGCATGCGCAACAAATTTACAGCTGCTAATACTTACTCGGAATTAAAAATGAGTTCCTCAAGCTCTGTTCCCAATAGTATGTGTCTTCTGCCGCTTGAGCCCCATCAGCCTCAAGGATTTCCATTTCCAAAACGGGAGTTTGGGGGAAAAAATGTAGTAAGAAGGAGTTTTCAGTCCTCTTGGTTTGGTAGGTGGCCCTGGATACACTACATGGAGGCAACAGATAGTGTAGTATGCATTATTTGTGCAAGAGCTAGCCGAGAGGGGAAGCTTCAGTGGTCAACTAATGCTGATTCTGCTTTCATTACTAAGGGTTTTTGCAACTGGAAAGACGGTACAGTAAAATTTAACATCCATGATTCGAGCAAGTGCCACAAAGAAGCCGTGTTGAAGATGAATATTTTACCTTCTACTACACCCAATGTAGCAGAGTGCTTATCTCAACAGCTGAAGAAAGATAAATTGGATAGAAGGCAGTGTTTTTTAAAAATCCTATCCAACTTAAAGTTTCTTGCTCGGCAAGGTATGATTAATGGTTCTATAACGTAAATTATACATGACTAATATTTTTGTGAGTATTTATAATTTTATTAAAAACAACAAAACATTGAGTACATTCTGCATAACATAATTATAAAACCTGTACAATTATAATTTTCATAATAAATTATTAATTACCTATAGCTAGGAGTATTATTCTATAGAGTTCCATTGTAAGCTTCAATCCTTGCATAGTCGCTTGAGTAAATAAATAATAAATAAGCAAAATAAAATTGTGTAAAGTGCATAAAGATTTAAAAAATTTATTATTAATAATATTTGAAGGTCTTCCAATCAGAGGACGTGGTGACGAATCTGACTCGAATTTTATTCAGTTACTGAAATTACGAAGTGAAGATGATAAACGCATTGTCAGCTGGTTAAAAAAGAAAACTGACAGATACACAGCTCCAGATATGCAAAATGAAGTTTTAAAAGTTATGTCTCAAATTGTCTCTAGAGAAATTACTGCAGAGCTCCAGTCCGTCCCCTTTTTGACGATTATGGTTGACGAAACCACCGATGTTTCGAACAAAGAGCAAGTAGTCATATGCTTTCGATGGGTGGGTAAGAAACTAGAGGCACATGAGGAGTTTATTGGCCTCTTTCAAGTTGAAAATACTACAGCTTGTATGTTACATTCTGTAATATGTGATGTGCTGCTGAGATTTAACATTTCCAAGAATAAACTCAGAGGTCAGTGCTGTGATGGAGCAGCATCTATGTCAGGAGCACAAACAGGAGTGGCCAAAAGAATTTCTGATGAAGAACCCAGAGCAGTTTATACACACTGCTACGGACATGCCCTCAATTTAGCAGTAGCAGACAGTGTAAAAGCTTGCAAGTGTATGCGGAATGCACTGGATGGAGCATATGAAATAGTTAAACTTGTGAAAAAGTCACGTACAAGAGATGCTATCCTACAAAATCTGAAACAAAAGATGCCTTAAGACTCCCCTGGAATTCGAGCTCTGTGTCCCACTCGGTGGACCGTTCGTGCAAAGTCTCTTGAGAGCATCTTACAGAACTACCAAATTCTTCGTGAACTTTGGGAGGTATCACTGGATATTGTGAAGGAGACAGAAATGAGGAGTAGAATTCAGGGGATTTCTGTATACATGAATTCGTTTGACTTTTTTTATGGCTTGGTTTTGGCAGAACTTCTGCTCAGTCAGTGACAATCTCAGCAAGACTCTCCAAAGTTCTAGCATGTCGGCTGCAGAGGGACAAAGAATCGCAGAAATGACTGTTCATACTTTACAGAAAATACGAGACAATGAGAGCTTTGATTTATTTTGGCAAAGGGTTTTGCTGCTTGTAAAGGAGAATGGGGTCAATGATCCAGAGTTGCCAAGACTAAGAAAAAGACCAAGAAAGTATTCAAATATGACTTCAGAGGAGGAGATTCCAGTAGCCGTCGAAGACATTTATCGGCCCATTTATTATGAAGCCTTGGATCTGGTAATAAATGGAATTAAATCAAGATTTGACCAACCTGGCTATAGAATTTACTCCAAACTTGAAGACTTGGTAGTCAAAGCCGCCAACAAAGAAAATTGGGAAGAAGAAATTACATTTATTTGCGATTTTTATGGAGAAGACTTCAGTAAAGGGCAGCTAAGAATGCAGTTGGGTTTGTTGTCCAGTAGTATACCTGATAACAGCCAAAGTCACAATCTCTGTTCCATTCTTCAGTATCTCAGAGAGCTGAATGACTCTCAAAGAGCATTGATGTCAGAGGTCTGTTCCCTCGCATCATTGATTGTTGTCATGCCAGCCACCAATGCTTGCAGTGAACGGTCATTCAGCAGTTTGCGACGAGTGAAGTCATATTTAAGATCTACAATGACCCAGACTCGGCTTAATAGTACCATGATGCTGAATGTTCACCAAGATCGCACTGATGAATTGAACTTAATTGACATTGGAAATGAGTTTATCAGAGAAAACACCCACAGAGAGAGTATTTTTGGCAAATTTCAATTAACTGACTTGGACACTGATTAGCTAGCTAAACAAAATTATGTGTTTACACTATTCATTTTCATTGATTATATTTTAATTATATAGACCACACCCAATTGGTAGGCGTGGCTGGTGTAGCTTAATGGCCTCTACACTTTAAAAATGCTTCCTACGCCCCTGCATATGTGACCGGTTTTGGGAAAATCGGCCTAAACGCGGCAAACCATTTTTTTCAGTATCCCCCGGTAAAGCCTTATGGGTAAATTTTTTTCGAAAAATTTTTTATGGCAGAAATCGATAGACACCAGTTAGCTCTAGCTTATGACGCAGTTGTAAGCTCTGGCGTGCTATAGAGCTCACACTATGAGGCTAGAAACACTAGCCGGTTGGACTCGTGTACGGAGAGTTGCTAAGAAATTATTGGCGGGCTTTTCACTAACAGCCGGGAAAAAACTGTAGCTAACTAATTCACTTACTATTCTACATAATTCACGTACTCACGCAATTCTCGCCATCATAGTTTCTTAAAGAGCCCTGCATTAAGCCTTTTAGACTTCTTTCAATCCACCTGTAACCGGTTTATTCCATAGTGTCCCGGAGACAAGCAGTAATAGTATACGGACACAAGGCACGCCCCCTGACCTTAGCAACGCCTATACCTGGCGTTTTTTCGAAATCAGCAATAATAAGTTTAGCAAAAATACTGAAGTGTTGTAGTGCGTAGGGCGATGACGGCTTGTGCTACAGCTTCCAAATTAGGAGGAAGGCATCCCAAGGCCCTGTGCAGCCTACTGGTAGAATAAATTCGAAAACTTTAGATGCCGCGTTTAGCCGGGTTTTCACAAATCCGGTCACATATTTCTGAGTTACTTACATACTACACTGTGACTTCAGAAGACTTCTCCAGTAACTTCTACACTAGTCTACATGCAGAAGTGGCAGCTACGAACAAAAGGATTGAAGAGAAGGTTAATAATTTACATTTAACGTCATCATTTCAAATATTACCTTGCTTTTAATTCATAGACGAGTGAAATAGCCATTTTGGAGGGGGCACTCAAGAGAAAGGTTGACTATGCCAAGGGATCCTTTTTTCCCATTCTCGAGCAGAGCCTGCAAAGGCTAGATGTTAAGAGACAGGCCTATCAAGGTGGCACATTTGTTGGCAACCACGTCCACAAGGTTTTAAAAGTAAATAATTAAATATTAATTAAAAATAATTATTGACATCAATAATTACCTTTTATTCGCTTTCAACATAGCCTTCCAGTATCACTATCTTGTGTGATGCCATTAAAGTTGTAGCCACACAACACCAAGCCATTCAAGTTCAGGCCAGCAAGGTGGCAGACACATTTGCTACTGTGTTTCAGCTCTTTGGCAAATGTCACCGAGGCTACAACTCATCATTCTGTTCCAATGATAAAGACGTAGATGAGCTTGGTAAATAAGGTCTTACATTCCACTTTAATCTTACCTCATGATTGTAAATCTCTGCAGAAACTGACATCAAAGCCTTTCTGAAGTTCTACCGAGAGAATTTCCCCCGTGCGTCAATACTCCCTAAGATGCACATCTTAGAGGACCACTTGGTGCCATGGATGCGCAGATGGAAAGTTGGATGTGGAATAATGGGAGAGCAGGGAGCAGAATCGATTCATGCCCACCTACAGCAGCTAGAGAGAACCTACCAAGGAATTTCGAATGAAGTGGACAGGCTCAAGTACATTTTCAAGGAGCAAACACTTGAGTCAGCTCCATCCCTGACTTCCCTGAGACCTCCAATCAAGAAGAGGAAGAAGCATACTGTAGACACAGCTACAGCATAGGCATCATTTTAAGCTTATTTTAATTCACATCTCATAGAACAACCATAGCTAGCTAATTATCCCTAAGTATGTTACCTTATTCATCGTTATAAACCTCATCTGTCTGCAGCACCATAACTTTCAAAAAAAAAATCGAAGCCACACCAATACAGACTCTCTAGAGACTCAATAAGAGTTGCTGCACACTCTGCACTAACTTCTGTTTCTCCTAGAAGTTCCAGAGTACTGTTACCGCCCGCTTAATTGCTGGTACTGGCGGCGCCAATAGCGGCGGTGGTAGCGAATATTTTTTGACCTTTTTTTTTTAAAAAGCCTGATGACTCAAAGGCTTGGTTTTCCCCCCTAACCCAGGTGCGGTAAGTGTTAATTGAGCTTAAAAATAGAATTCTTATTGCACGGGCAAATGGTTGCTAGGGTAGTTGCTGGGGAAATTGACACAGGGGAAAATATTTTTGGGGGTGTGTCTAAGTGCCGCGTTTTCAATGGGATTGAAACACCCGTGACACTCCTCGTACGCAATTAAATCGTGCAGCCGCTTTTTAACGGAGACTAACGAAGTTTTGCGTAGAGTTCTTTTAGCTTTCAGAGCGTCTCGCAGCCTGTCTTGTCGGTATCCTTGGCTACTCTACTCGATGTAGCGGTAAACTTTCAGCCAGAGGTAAGCTGTAGATTGCATGCAATAGTATGCCTTTTTTTTTTTGCTGCTAGTTTGTAACTCCGCCCATTCCCCGTTTATTGTACTTGCAGTATTGTGTCGGCTAGCATCCATCATCTCTTATCTTTCAGTTGTGCTGAGTCATTGTTTATTGTTTGTTTCAATCTACAAAATCTCACAATTGACTCCAGTTGTGCCATACATTGAGGAATGGTCACTATCCCAATATATTTACAGTTGCTAAGAAAGTAGGAGGAAACATCATTAATGAATTAGACCCAGTGGCGCTGTATGTCTCTGGCATGTAGGAAACATGAGGGAAGTATAGTTTCTATTGAACACTATAAAGTCCCCTTAAACGAGAGAGCAGAGAATGAATTTCACTGGATTCTAGATGAATTCACCCATACTAAAGACCGAGATTCATAAAAAACATAGAAACTACCCCATGAGCACATCCTAACACTAGCTAAATATACATTTTAAAACTCGGGTCCCAAATATTATTTTAACCTCATAATTGTATTGGATTTATTGGACTGGTAAAGGGAGTCTGTGCACAGTGTAAATCCCTATTATTTACTGTGACTGTTTATATGATGACCCAACTTGAAGGAAGTTTGCTGATGAGTCAGTGATGGACTGACACAAGGTCACCACAAGTTTATCTCATAACCACGGTGTGGTTTCCACTCTTGGGGGGCCCCCCCCCACTTCCTGGTCATGTTATTAATGGTGCAATGAGCTACATATAGAAGATTGAAGATAGGAAATGTGGCAAAATAGATGTTATCATACTTGGTTGTAGGTGAGTAGTTACTCAGGGGATTAGTTTATTTTTGCTGACATGGCAGATGTCATAACATTTATTGTACATAGTATGTCAGCTAACACAGCATCAGTGGAAGTTGTGCAACAATAAACAACAGGACATGAGATTTACATCACACACTATCATGTATGACCCAAATCACATTTTTTATATATTATATGATAATGAAAAAATTCTAAGATCTGCCTGTATAAAATTTAGCTTAATTTAGTTAGTTTATTGTGGTTTCTTCACTGATTCAGAAGTAGATGATATAAGTTGTACCAATTGTATATTATATATCTCCCCCAAGGCTGGCTTGGTGGCTAGGGCTAGGGCTAGGGATAGGGCTAGGGCTAGGGTCTTGTTAGCATGTATTAATTGTGTTTGACAAGAGTGACAGATGTTTTCAACTCATTCAGTTGCTTAAAACTGATAAAGAATAGAAACACAGATGTCCTACACATGTTTGCATGTTGTGGTCATATTGGTTTACAGCTTTGAGTCCAATAGTAGGCTTTTCTACAGCTTTGAGTCCATCACATGAATGACCACATTGTAAGTTATATTGCAAGTCATATACACTGCAATCAGATCCAACTCAAATACTATTACAAAAAAAAACATACAACACACAATACCGACCAACCAACCTCCCACCCATCCCCACACACACACACATACCCTATTAATCCCACTCCTCCATCTCTCCACCAACATCTCCTCCCTCAATAGCCGCCTCGTTAACCCAGGCAAGTGCTCTCCATTTCTGTCTATGGCTTCTCTCATTTTTTGTTATTATTCTGAGAATATATAACAGTAAAAGCATGTATTGTTCTTTAAAAGCTTCTGGTTGTTGTAAGTGCACACCTGGCAAGTGCTTTTTGTTAATTACACTCACATGGCAGGCTCATTAGCCAGTGTTATTTTATTTATTAATGGCAACAGGTTCCAGTACCTGATTCTGATTAATTCAACAGGTTCCAGTACCTGATTCTGATTAATTCAACAGCTAGGTTCCAGTACCTGATTCTGATTAATTCAACAGCTTCCAGTACCTGATTCTGATTAATTCAGCAGGTTCCAGTACCTGATTCTGATTCATTCAACAGGTTCCAGTACCTGATTCTGATTCATTCAACAGCTAGGTTCCAGTACCTGATTCTGATTAATTCAACAGGTTCCAGAACCTGATTCTGATTAATTCAACACATTTACCTGATTCTGATTAATTCAACAGGTTCCAGAACCTGATTCTGATTAATTCAACACGTTCCAGTACCTGATTCTGATTAATTCAACAGATTCCAGAACCTGATTCTGATTAATTCAACACGTTCCAGTACCTGATTCTGATTAATTTAACACGTTCCAGTACCTGATTCTTACCTGATTATGAATATTGTGCTGTACTTGCTACTCTGACCATTGTTGTAAGTTTTAATATATATTTTTTTCTGCAAAAGCTGTAACAAACAGCAGTGTGGGGCTATCCAAGTGTTGGTGAACTAACTGGTTAGATGCAGTAATCTGTTCAAAAGAGTTATCTTACAGACAAGTTTCAGTACTCTACTGAATGAATGGGCTACCAGGAACTAGGATATGCTTGGTTTTGATACAACAACATATCTTGCAATAAACCACCCTAGTGTCAACTACTTGGTGCAGTCCTATATATAATTGACACTCTAAATAGCCAGTGAGCAACACAGTGCAACCCTAAAGCCAGGGAGAATCCAGGGGGACCCACCTCCCAAGTTATTGAAAAAAATTATAAGGACCAATGTACCAATACTGGTTGGTTGCAGTTTATATGCCAACTGCTTCATAAATTAATATTCAAATCTTATAAATAATTTTAAATTTTCATTTGTTTTGGCCTCAGTATATTTGGCGCCTCAGTGCTGGATCCACTCCTGCTATAAACTATGACAGGGTGTCTATGCTATCACATCCACAATCAACCTGACACTGCTGTGTACTTTACACCAGGTGTTATAGCTGTTGGGGACAATATGTGAGTGGGTCTAGGAAAAGGCAAAAAAATTGAGTTTTTTATGCTAATAAAAAGCTACAATTTATCTCAACTTAGTGCTAAAATACTGGAGGGTAAAACCTTCGACATGCAGAGAAACTGGCAGTTGAACTGGGCAGTATTCAACAAAGTAATTTTACTAGAAATCGAGAAAACATAAATTGAATTTCCACTTCCGGCATAATTAACGTTTCCGTATACTTAACGGCGTGAAGTTTGCGTAGAGTTCTTTTTAGCTTTCAAAGCGTCTCATGGCCTGTCTTGTCGGAATCCTTGGCTACTCTATTCGCTGTAGTTTCAGCCAGAGGTAAGCTGTATAGTGCATGCAATAGTCTCAAAGCTATGCCGTTTTTTTAGCTGCCTGTTTGAAACTCCGCCCATCCCCGTTTATTGTACTTCGAGAACGAGAGAGAATAAAAAGTAGCTTGTCTTTCCACGGCATGCTTGGGGCCTTTTAAGTGGTTTCGACATTTGAAATTTGGCATAGACATAGAGTAAGGGTCACTAAGACTAATTCTGCAAAAAACAAAAATAGGAGAAAGAATGAATTTTTCCGATGACTTACTTCTGGAGCCTATATCTCAATTTTAATTTTTGCCCTAAGTCCCTTTTCCCAGACCCGCTCACATATGTCACATGGTACATTAATATTCTGCACTCTTGACCTTAGGTTTTTATGCACGTGTGTATGCATGTTTCATAATACTAAAAGTTATCTTACTTCCTCTGGAAGCAAACATAGAGTACAATCTGTGTGTGCATAATGTGTGTGTATGTGTATTATGTGTGGGTGTGTGTGGGTGTGTGTTGGTGTAGCACAGTGGTTGTGTTTGGGCTCAGAGTGTACTGTAGGTCACAGAGTTCAAGCCTCACTCTGACAAACTTGCCAACTGTGGTTTTCTCTGCCACCCACCAGTCCCTCCCTCACACCCACCCAGGCAACCCATCTACTGGTCGAGTATTAGGCATTTACTGCAAGTGTTGATGACACCTTAAATCCCACCTATTGGGGTTATAGCCACTTATTACTTTTGCTGCATTAACATTTCTTGGGTAAGGCTGCTATCCATCAAGTATATACTCAGAACTCAGTTATGTCAATATTTAATTAACTCTACAGGAGCTGGTCTATAATTGATGTGTGCAGTTTGATAATAGATATGTGTGGAGTATCCACCCACATTCATTAGCTTTTCCAGCATTAAGTTTAAGTGTTCTTTGTGAAGCACACATGTACATGTATGTCTAAGACATTGCAGTAGTGTGTCTTTTAGCATCCATCATCTCATGATTCAGTCTAGCATCCATCATCTCATGATTCAGTCTAGCATCCATCATCTCATGAATCAATCTAGCATCCATCATCTCATGATTCAGTCTAGCATCCATCATCTCATGAATCAATCTAGCATCCATCATCTCATGATTCAGTCTAGCATCCATCATCTCATGATTCAGTCTAGCATCCATTATCTTTCAGTTGTGCTGAGGCATTGTTTATTGTTTGTTTCAATCTACAAAATCTCACAATTGACATTCCAGTTGTGCCATACATTGAGGAATGGACACTATCCCAATATATTTACAGTTGCTAAGAAAGTAGGAGGAAACATCATTAATGAATCAGACCCAGTGGCGCTGTATGTCTCTGGCATGTAGGAAACAGGAGGGAAGTATAGTTTCTATTGTGGACCAAACATGCATGCAAACACACATACACAAGTGCAAATTCTCTTGTTGCCGCTATAATAGAGGGTCATGCGCACCTGGCAGAGCCAGGATGCCTGCGCCCTAACGGCACTGAGCCATGCCAGCATGATTTGAGCTAGGAACATGCTGGGTACAGGCTATTTCTCATAGATTTGCTGGGGGTGCTAATGAGATAGCTATCACATTTTAAAAAGTACCAAAAAATTATGGGGGGTGGGTTCCAGCCCCCAGAGCCTCGTCAGGGAGAAAGGGAGGGAGAGAGCTGGGTGCGTAACCTATCACTTGGGATAGGAGGACATCAGTTTTGTGTACTCTCATAGTTGTTGACAACTATTTTGAAGAATTTTAGAATAACAAAATACAAATAATCTAATTAACAACAATTTATTGCTGTTATTAGATCAATTTATTTTTCAAGTAAAGGGCAATCCCATTTGATAAGAGCTGTTTCTAAGCCGCCACATTATGATGACTGATTAAGTCAGAAAAGTTCTTGGTAGGAGCTGATTGATCTCGTACTAGACTTTGGGGTTAACTCATTGACAACTTTCAGTTTGTTATTTACAAGTTCACAGGAACCGGTGCCTCCAAAATAACAAATACATACTATATATGAGTGTGTGTGCGTGTGCGTGCGCACCCATGTGTGTGAGTGAGCACATGTATGTAGTATTTGGAAATTTTCCAACAGAATAAGGTCTGTTTTGAGTGAGTCAGCCATGCCTGTTAAACATAGCTGTGAAAGATTGGGGGACACGTACAGGAATTTAGACAGAGCCATACTTGCTAAACCTCTGGTGTGATGGCTGACAGTATAATAGGAATTCTATAGACAGTCTGCGTTGGGCGTGGTAATTAGGAGGCAGAGTTTTCTGTAGGCCATGTGGTAGTCTCGCGCGGATAGGCAAGGGTATGGCGCGCGCGAGACTAGCCGTGTTGGTGTACACGTACGGCGTACAATCCCAGGTATTTACGGAGAATCACTATGAGCAACAGTAAAAACAACAAAAGATTCTTGCAGGGTTATTCATCTTCCCTTAAAAAGTAAAAAGAGGTACGAGCAAAAGCTGGACATTATAGGCGGTATAGATCCCTATAAATTGTGTAGAAGTGAGTGGCTAGATGATATGGATCTGTGGCCCAGCATCACCTCAGTGAACATAGCTATGTACTTGTTTATTACTCCAAGCCCATATATACTGGAGATGATCTGCTCAATTAAAAAGTAAAATCATTTTATTGCAAAAGGTAATTGAACAGCAATAGTGCAGCAGAATAAAATTTGGTAAGGCATCCCCAAACAATTTCCTTCCCCACGCCCCCAATTTTATACGGTAAAGTGAGGCTGTATATCACCTAGGAGAAATTGCTGTGGTACATGACCTGGCAAAGGGTTTGGGGTGGAGTAGAGATAGGTAAGTAGTGGAGGCGCAGAGTGCGAAGGTAAAATACTTCTGGACAAGGCTTCAGTGATCAATTAATGATTAGTTCTGTACTTGCAGTTTAGGATTAACATATAGAAATACAGCTAATGAAGCTATAAGAAAAGGAAAGCTATCATTTTTTTGTCCTAGGTTTTTTATTCACAGCTATCTCTAGGTCAGCAAATATGTGTGTATGTTCTTACAGGTATTACAAAGTGTCTCAAGAAGGCTAGCAGGTTAACCAATGAAGTTCTACAACAGACCACAGTTTTGTATCATTAAAAAAAACATTTTAGAAGATTGACATTTTGTACATCAAATCATGAAAAAATTTGGTATGTCATAAATGAAATTCTGTAGATGAAACTTGCATGAAAAGTTCTTCTGTCCTACATACAACAGATATAATGAAGCATCACATTTCATCAATGAAAATATATGGCAGGATATTAAAGAGCTATACTGGAAATCCAGGATAAAACCTGACCTATCATATGTGAAGAATAATGGTCTATCTATGGTATGAATAAACACCTACCATGGTGTGTATCTAAGTGCTGTGGGGTGATATTACACACTATAGGCATCAAAGGTATGCTTGAGGTGTATATAAACACCTACCACAGGGCGTATCTAAACACCATGGGTGTTTACAAAGCACCAATGGTGTTTTTAGGCACTCTTGGTGTTAACACTATTCTTGGGGTGTAAATAAACACCTACCATGGGGCGTATCTAAACACCATGGGTGTTTACAAAGCACCAATGGTGTTTTTATGCACTCTTGGTGTTAACATTATTCTTGGGGTGTAAATAAACACCCACCATGGGGTGTATCTAAATGCCATATTTTTAACAGTGTATCATGTAAGACCCAAAATCACATTTTTTATATTTTATATGATAATGAAAAAATTCTAAGATCTGCCTGTACAAAATGAAGCTTAATTTAGTTAGTTTATTGTGGTTCTTTGCTGATTCAGAGTTAATCATGTTTGACAAGAGTGACAGATGTTTTCAACTCATTCAGTTGCTTAGAACTGATAAAGAATAGAAACACAGATGTCTTACACATGTTTGCATGTGGTGGTCGTATTGGTTTACAGCTTTGAGTCCAATAGTAGGCTTTTCTACAGCTTTGAGTCCATCACATGAATGATCACATTGTAAGTTATATTGCAAGTCATATACACTGCAATCAGATCCAACTCAAATATATTACAAAAAAAACATACAACACACAATACCGACCAACCAACCTCCCACCCATCCCCACACACACACATACCCTATTAATCCCACTCCTCCATCTCTCCACCAACATCTCCTCCCTCAATAGCTGCCTCGTTAACCCAGGCAAGTGCTCCCCATTTCCGTCTATGGCTTCTCTCATTTTTTGTTATGATTCTGAGAATATATAACAGTAAAAGCATGTATTGTTCTTTAAAAGCTTCTGGTTGTTGTAAGTGCACACCTGGCAAGTGCTTTTTGTTAATTACACTCACATGGCAGGCTCATTAGCCAGTGTTATTTTATTTATTAATGGCAACAGGTTCCAGTACCTGATTCTGATTAATTCAACAGGTTCCAGTACCTGATTCTGATTAATTCAACAGTTTCCAGTACCTGATTCTGATTAATTCAACAGCTAGGTTCCAGTACCTGATTCTGATTCATTCAACAGTTTCCAGTACCTGATTCTGATTAATTCAACAGGTTCCAGTACCTGATTCTGATTAATTCAACAGGTTCCAGTACCTGATTCTGATTCATTCAACAGCTAGGTTCCAGTACCTGATTCTGATTAATTCAACAGGTTCCAGAACCTGATTCTGATTAATTCAACACGTTCCAGTACCTGATTCTGATTAATTTAACACGTTCCAGTAGATTCTTACCTGATTATGAATATTGTGCTGTACTTGCTACTCTGACCATTGTTGTAAGTTTTAATATATATTTTTTTCTGCAAAAGCTGTAACAAACAGCAGTGTGGGGCTATCCAAGTGTTGGTGAACTAACTGGTTAGATGCAGTAATCTGTTCAAAAGAGTTATCTTACAGACAAGTTTCAGTACTCTACTGAATGAATGGGCTACCAGGAACTAGGATATGCTTGGTTTTGATACAACAACATATCTTGCAAGAAACCACCCTAGTGTCAACTACTTGGTGCAGTCCTATATATAAATGACACTCTAAATAGCCAGTGAGCAACACAGTGCAACCCTAAAGCCAGGGAGAATCCAGGGGGACCCACCTCCCAAGTTATTGAAAAAAATTATAAGGACCAATGTACCAATACTGGTTGGTTGCAGTTTATATGCCAACTGCAAGTTAACTTAAGATCTTCACTCATAAATTCATAAATTAATATTCAAATCTTATAAATAATTTTAAATTTTCATTTGTTTTGGCCTCAGTATATTTGGCGCCTCAGTGCTGGATCCACTCCTGCTATAAACTATGACAGGGTGTCTATGCTATCACATCCACAATCAACCAGACACTGCTGTGTACTTTACACCAGGTGTTATAGCTGTTGGGGACAATATGTCACATGGTACATTAATATTCTGCACTCTTGACCTTAGGTTTTTATGCATGTGTGTATGCATGTTTCATAATACTAAAACTTATCTTACTTTCTCTGGAAGCAAACATAGAGTACAATCTGTGTGTGCATATGTGTGTGTGTGTGTATTATGTGTGTGTGTGTGTGTGTGTGTGTGTGTGTGTGTGTGTGGGTGTGTGTTGGTGTAGAGCACAGTGGTTGTGTTTGGGCTCAGAGTGTACTGTAGGTCACAGAGTTCAAGCCTCACTCTGACAAACTTGCCAACTGTGGTTTTCTCTGCCACCCACCAGTCCCTCCCTCCCACCCAGTCAACCCATCCACTGGGCTACCACTCCGCTTTTGCTGCATTGACATTTCTTGGGTAAGGCTGCTATCCATCAAGTATTTACTCAGTTATGTCAATATTTAATTAACTTTACAGGAGCTGGTCTATAATTGATATGTGACAAGCTCTGCCAAAAGGGGGCATTTCACGCAAACCCAAAAAATTGAGTTTTTTATGCTAATAAAAAGCTACAATTTATCTCAACTTAATGCTAAAATACTGGAGGGTAAAACCTTCCAAGCGCAGAGAAAACTGGCAGTTGAACTGGGCTGTATTCAGCAAAGTAATTGAACTAATAATCGAGAAAACATAAATTACTGAATTTCCACTTCCGGTATAATTAACGTTTCCGCGTATACTACTTAACGGGCGTACTCCACGGGCGTTTTAATGCTGGTATGGCAAACCACAATTTTTGGAAGGGATTTTCTCTGTTATGCTAACTGGAATTTTGTTTTTAATAAGCTACAGCTAAAGAGTGACCTTTTAGCTACATAATGAATACCGACTGCGCATAGATAACCCATGGGGGAACCCCAGGCGCAACCCTTTACCGCTGTATAGTTAACCATGAGGTGTTAACCCGATTTTGGTGAGCTTCCTTTTTTGGTGAATAGCTGGTGACTGGAACTTCTTGGGATTCTTCCAATGAGGTCAGTGAAACAAATAAGGATTAATGTACTTGGAAAACATCAAATGAAGTTGCTTCAATTTTTTTTCATGCCATAACATCAACCACAAAACATACAATTTTGAAATAAGTTCAACAAGGTATCATGCTGAACAGCTGCAGAAGCACTGCAGAATTTGTGGAGGAAGGCTAAACAAAGCCAAGGGAAAGAAGATCCAGCCAGTCCACTCCTGTAAGGAATACATCCTTGATCTGCAGTCTTTAGCAGGGGTCCCAAGTGATCTAGGTGAAGATGAGAGTATTGCTCCTAGCAGGTTTTGCAACCCATGCTACCTCAAGCTGCAGAGAGTGAAGAAGGCCAGCCAAGAGGGACTACCTTCACAATCCATGGTTGCCATGGAATGGATTGTACACCAAGAGGAGGACTGCAAGGTAACAACAGTAATAAATAATAACAAAATAATAAATAAATAATAATAATGATGATAATGATGATTAAAAAAAAGAAAGAATTTTAACTAATCACTCTAATTGAGCTTATCTCACACTGGCTGGTGGAAGTGCACAGAAACTCAACCCACAAATTTAATGGCAGGCTGGGCTTAGATTATTCTTAGAAAGGAAACCCAGTTACCACATTCTCAGGGAGCCTGCTCATGTCAATTCCCTTACAATTTTATGCAATAATCATAAAAATAAATTAATAATAATGATAATAATAATAATCAGTGTAAAATAATTACTGAAATTCATTTAAAAAAAAAATCCTGATCTAACATATTTGCAGATGTGCTCACATTTTCAGCAATCTTCCAGAGGGGGAAGGAGAACTGTTAGGGAGGTTGTAGGGAGAGGCAGGCCCAGTGGACAGACACCAAAATCTGTCCTCTGTCACATCAGATCTCTTGCTCCTGCTGTAGTCCCAAGTGAAGATCCTAGCCCCAACTTCTTTCCGTCTTCAGTACTGAACAAACTCTGTTGCTGTATTTGCACTGAAGTCACCGTAAACCCCGTTTCACTATCTTGTGGAGAGACGATTTGTTCTGAGTGCTGTTGTAAAAGCATTTTAATAACAAATAGCTTGGAATGTCCATGCTGTTTCAGACATACACTGACTAGTGAAACGATAAGTCCTCCCTCATCTTTGTTCATGTCATTGCTGAATGACTCCGTGCTGTTCTGTATCAGGGGTTGTGGGAAAATGGTGAAGCTGCAAGAATACAAGCAGCATTTGGATAGCAGGTGCAAGTCCTTCATAGTAAATGCAGACTCACCATCAAAGGTGACACTGAAGGACGTGATGAGGAAGTCGACTTCTACACCTGCAACACCAGCTGAGACCAAGGCTGCACAGAACCTGATCAGACGACTGATCAACCAGGGCAACAGTGACTCCAATACTCCTGGAGTACTCAAGGTGTCCACTAGTGGTCAGGTACATGAAAATAATAATGAAACAAGTGCATACATGTATTACTTACCAACATATGCCATAAATACAGCCAATCACCCTTGTCCAAGTCCCTGGCTGTCGTATTTCTAGCAGTGAAGCTAGCAGCAGAACAGTGAAGAGGAGGGCCGAAGTTTTGGAGACTGTTAGGGAAGTTGCCAGTGGAGGTGACAGTACCTCACAGTTGGCTGCAGAAGTGAATTACCTGTCGAAAAGTCAGCGTGAAGAGCTTCTCCAGCAGGTCCAGCTCCCAGTAGTCATTCCTGCAGACCATGCTCTTGCAATGAAAGCAGATTTAGCGATTCCCTGGACAAAGTTGCGAGTCCTTAGAAGGTAATTAATGAAATAAACAAAAATATTGCCACCTACCTGTCTAATCTTAAACTACCACATGTATAGATGGTTTAAGTCTCTGAACGTCTCGATTGCTAGTGAGAGACAGCAACGTAAACTGGCGAAGGGAATTGTTGATGAAAATTTCATCGCAGAAAGGGCTCCATTCATCTTTTCTCACAAGTCGAAAGAAGAAATAAGAGAGGTTCCCTTCTGCTACAGGCCCAATCTGATTGCTGCCATTGCCGACACTGTAGAAAAGCATGAGAGGTAAAACCTAACTGGTATTGATTTCTGATATTAAGGACTGACCATCACAGATCTAGCCCTGGTTTGACTTGGCACAATGGAGGCATTCCTTCCACTGAGATTTGGCTGAAACTTGCAGGAGATAAGGGCCATGGGAGTTTTAAGTTAACATTACAGCTTGTAAACACGAAGTGCCCAAACTCAATCAAGGAGACATGCTTGTTGTCTATCTTCAAAGCTGGAGACTCCACCACGAATCTTCACACAGCCCTGGAGATGTATCAACAACATGTAATAGAAGCACAAGGAATGCCGATCAAGTAGGAGAATAATATATCTATAAATTAATTTGAGTCACACTAATTAATTTTATGTAGGAATTGTATAGTTCGCTTGTTTCTTTACGGGGACTACGGGTTTCTCTGTAGAATGTACGGGCTGAGTGGTGCCAGTGGTACGTGACATATTTTGCTTATCAAAAATGGATAAAACACTGTACTTACATATACAGGAAGACATAACTGCCTATGGTGCCACATTAGAAGTGCCGACCTGAGTCAACCACTAGCTCAGAGGGGATCATTTCCAGCTCGGTCACTTAGTAGCCTCAGAGAAGACCATTCACGGTTTTTAACCCAGGGTCATGGCGACATCAACGAGGCTAAGAATTACAATAACGTGATCGGCAGTGTAATTTTTGATATTCCCCTTGAAAACGTGAGTAACACATTTTACAGAAAAATATATTTTACCTTAATCCCATTGTCAGGTCTGCATTCCCGGATTACACCTTTCCTTGGGAATTTATAATCGCCTGTGGAACCTTTTGGAAGAGAAGTGCAAAGAACTTGATTTTGCTCTCGCCACCAATAGTCCAAGCTGTCTTTGTAGTGCCCTCAGCAGTTGTGGAGATGATCTGAGTGTATTGTCACAGAGGAAGCAGGAGTTGGTCACTGACAATAAGTACTTGGAACATATGTCATAGGCGTAGGAGCCGTAGCGGCCGTAGCGGCCATGGCCGCTACACTATTCAACTGGAGTTAAATGGAAATGGTCGACACACTACTGGATTCGTTTACCGTGCATGCGCAACAAATTTACAGTTGCTAATACTTACTCGGAATTAAAAATGAGTTCCTCAAGCTCTGTTCCCGATAGTATGGGTCTTCTGCCACTTGAGCCCCATCAGCCTCAAGGATTTCCATTTCCAAAACCGGAGTTTGGGGGAAAAAATGTAGTAAGAAGGAGTTTTCAGTCCTCTTGGTTTGGTAGGTGGCCCTGGATACACTACATGGAGGCAACAGATAGTGTAGTATGCATTATTTGTGCAAGAGCTATCCGAGAGGGGAAGCTTCAGTGGTCAACTAATGCTGATTCTGCTTTCATTACTAAGGGTTTTTGCAACTGGAAAGACGGTACAGTAAAATTTAACATCCATGATTCGAGCAAGTGCCACAAAGAAGCCATGTTGAAGATGAATATTTTACCTTCTACTACACCCAATGTAGCAGAGTGCTTATCTCAACAGCTGAAGAAAGATAAATTGGATAGAAGGCAGTGTTTTTTAAAAATCCTATCCAACTTAAAGTTTCTTGCTCGGCAAGGTATGATTAATGGTTCTAAACGTAAAGTATACATGACTAATATTTTTGTAGAGTATTTAAATTTTATTAAAAACAGACAAAATTGAGTTACATTCTGCATAACAAATTTATAAAACCGTGTACAATTAGAATTTTCATAATAAATTATGAATTTACCATAGCTAGGAGGTATTTTCTATAGAGTTCCATTGTAAGCGTCCATCCTTGGCATAGTCGCTTGAGTAAATAAATAATAATAGCAAAAAAAATTGTGTAAAGTGCATAAAGATGTAAAAAAGTTATCATTAAATATGTGAAGGTCTTCCAACAAGGAGACGTGGGGTGAGGGACGAATCTGATCGAATTTATTCAGTTACTGAAATACGAAAGTGAAGATTGGATAAACGCATGGTTCAGCTGGTTTAAAAAAGAAAACTGACAGATACCCACAGCTCCAGATATGCAAAATGAAGTTTAAAGTTCATGTCTAAAATTGTCTCTAGAGGAAATTACTGCCAGAGCTCCAGTCCGTCCCCTTTTTGACGACTTATGGTTGACGAAACCACGATGTTTCGAAAACAAAGAGCAAGTAGTCATATGCTTTCGATGGGTGGGTAAGAAACTAGAGGCACATGAGGAGTTTATTGGCCTCTTTCAAGTTGAAAATACTACAGCTTGTATGTTACATTCTGTAATATGTGATGTGCTGCTGAGATTTAACATTTCCAAGAATAAACTCAGAGGTCAGTGCTGTGATGGAGCAGCATCTATGTCAGGAGCACAAACAGGAGTGGCCAAAAGAATTTCTGATGAAGAACCCAGAGCAGTTTATACACACTGCTACGGACATGCCCTCAATTTAGCAGTAGCAGACAGTGTAAAAGCTTGCAAGTGTATGCGGAATGCACTGGATGGAGCATATGAAATAGTTAAACTTGTGAAAAAGTCACGTACAAGAGATGCTATCCTACAAAATCTGAAACAAAAGATGCCTTAAGACTCCCCTGGAATTCGAGCTCTGTGTCCCACTCGGTGGACCGTTCGTGCAAAGTCTCTTGAGAGCATCTTACAGAACTACCAAATTCTTCGTGAACTTTGGGAGGTATCACTGGATATTGTGAAGGAGACAGAAATGAGGAGTAGAATTCAGGGGATTTCTGTATACATGAATTCGTTTGACTTTTTTTATGGCTTGGTTTTGGCAGAACTTCTGCTCAGTCAGTGACAATCTCAGCAAGACTCTCCAAAGTTCTAGCATGTCGGCTGCAGAGGGACAAAGAATCGCAGAAATGACTGTTCATACTTTACAGAAAATACGAGACAATGAGAGCTTTGATTTATTTTGGCAAAGGGTTTTGCTGCTTGTAAAGGAGAATGGGGTCAATGATCCAGAGTTGCCAAGACTAAGAAAAAGACCAAGAAAGTATTCAAATATGACTTCAGAGGAGGAGATTCCAGTAGCCGTCGAAGACATTTATCGGCCCATTTATTATGAAGCCTTGGATCTGGTAATAAATGGAATTAAATCAAGATTTGACCAACCTGGCTATAGAATTTACTCCAAACTTGAAGACTTGGTAGTCAAAGCCGCCAACAAAGAAAATTGGGAAGAAGAAATTACATTTATTTGCGATTTTTATGGAGAAGACTTCAGTAAAGGGCAGCTAAGAATGCAGTTGGGTTTGTTGTCCAGTAGTATACCTGATAACAGCCAAAGTCACAATCTCTGTTCCGTTCTTCAGTATCTCAGAGAGCTGAATGACTCTCAAAGAGCATTGATGTCAGAGGTCTGTTCCCTCGCATCATTGATTGTTGTCATGCCAGCCACCAATGCTTGCAGTGAACGGTCATTCAGCAGTTTGCGACGAGTGAAGTCATATTTAAGATCTACAATGACCCAGACTCGGCTTAATAGTACCATGATGCTGAATGTTCACCAAGATCGCACTGATGAATTGAACTTAATTGACATTGGAAATGAGTTTATCAGAGAAAACACCCACAGA
>WLWD01003807.1_pt1 | contig 43716 bp, 30 predicted proteins | sample 6712731 | NCBI WGS metagenome assembly WLWD01 (sample SAMN12718690, study PRJNA576275) | sponge metagenome | isolation source: marine sponge | host: Mycale hentscheli | place: New Zealand: South Island, Marlborough, Capsize Point | collected 2014-11-01 | reverse complement strand
TATTAGGGGTGGATAATGCAAAATCAGGTATACTAGTGATGTGCTTGAGCACAAATGGCGAGCAAGCCTAAAGACTATAATATTTTTATATGAATGATTTTGACTTCTAACACTAAAGCTACTGAAAATAAGGTCCAGTTTGTTTATTTAGCATACAGGGTAAAGGGGTTTCAGTGCCATAGTAACAACTAACTCTCTGCAACTGCTTGAATTGAAGGAAAAAACAACAACAAAACAATACACGTTATTTAAAAGTTTTCCTTGTGAAAGTTTTCTTTGTGATATTCTTTAGCTAAGTAGTGGTTGTAACACACAATGCTTTGACACAACTGGACATGCACCTACACAGACTGCTTGAAAGACGGTTCGTGTCGTGATGTATTTGATTTAGCTAAGGAAGAAAAATGCGCATCAAAGTGTCCAAAGAATACCTTGAAGGTAAAAAATAGTGATCAGTGTAAATGTTGCACTGGCTATAAGCAGTATTGGAAAAAGTGTGTGCCCTCATGCAAATGTAAGAACAGTGGAACTTGTGACCAAGTAATTGGACGATGTAAATGTCCTAAAGGTTTTAGAGGCTTGCACTGTCAGAAGTGTTCCAGCAAGCCTGGTTGTAAGCAGTGCCACTTTGACAAAAGGAGGAAGGAATATGCATGTGAGAAAAAGAACTGTGAAGTAAAATACATCAAAGAGAACCCCCTCAATTTTCAGATATTTCTTGTAATCCATATGGTGGCAATGGGTATTCTCTTCAATGTGGTGTCAAAGTGGACAGATCTTTAATAAACAAGGTGTCCTTAAACTGGAAGTTCATCAAATACAATGGTGGACAAGTGGATTTAAACAATCCATCTCTGAGTGATTACATTGAGTTTAGCAGAACCGTATCTGATCGTGGGGACATGCCAGAGATATATTCTACTCTTAAAGCAAAGTTTGATGCTACTGTGCTAGGTGCCACATTTAAGGGTGCTCGCACATAGCAACGCGCGTGCACTTTTTTCCGTGAATTTAACCACAGAAATGTGGCATCCTGTTTCGTGGAATAGTACCTCACGAATTGATAACACGTGGGGAGAGTTCCCGTGATCAGGATATTCTCTAACTATTCCCCTTGGCTTGGAAACCACACATGGTTTGCTGTAATAATTCTGCTGGTTTACTGTTACTCACTGTGTGGTTGCTGTCTCTGGAGACTGTGTGTGGTTGCTGTTGCTCAACCATGCCCAAGAGAATGTCTGCCAAAAAGAAGCTGCAACTGGCTGAAGTCACCAAAAGGAGGAAACTGCTTTATACTTCAAGCACACAACTGTTGTTACGTTTTATCTCAACAAAACATAACAAAATATAGGGAAAAATTATTTTAAGCTTGCACAACAAAATATACTTTGTTATAATACACCAAATAATAAAATTGCAGTAGTGGAGTCTCCTGAGCTTGACCTTGTAGCACCAGGGGCGAACGCTGAAGGTGATGCTATGAACACCACCATGTTAGTGAGCACACTCACAGCTACAGAGTTACCCCAGCTTGCTGGAGGTGATGGTGGAAGTGTTACCTCTGTAGTTGAGGAGTCCAGCTTGGTGTCAACTTCAGCAATCCCTGCGATTGAGGACCTGAGCAGTTCAATATGTAAGTCATATGATTAAATGATAAAAAAAAAGGTGTAATGCTATTCTAGCCATAACTACCAATTAAAAAAATAATTTATTGACACACAAAATAAGCAAATAAATAAATAACTATTTGATATAACACCATTGTGAGAAATGACAGGGAAAGTACGTGGGAGAATACATCGGAGAGGGCAGGGGTGATATCAAGTACGATGACAAGGACATATATGCTGACCTAGAAGATGAGTATCAGCAGAATTTAGGAGGGGGCAGTGATGAAGCAGGTGATTCACCTGTAAATTGGTGATTCTCGTCCCCCCTGGTTCTGTTTGATTGCGAGACAACTGTGTTGTGCATCTATGTTGATCACATCACGGACATCGCTGCCACAAATTGATGAATCCTCCTATCACCCTCAATGATCCTACGTTCTAAGCCTTGTGAGAACTGGCCGAAACATTTCATCTGCTGGTAATAATGTACAGATATTTAACTAGTAAATTACAACTACATTTACAATGATAATTTGAAATCAATTCTATAATTATTAATTAAGATAATACTATCGATAAATTTATAATTTATAAAGTTTCCAAGGTTACTGGCATAACAAATAACATGCTAAGGCGTAAGAATCCTCTCTCAGTGGTACTCCGCTATTCTTAGAGACCTCATCATCCTGGTAAAAATAATTATATAAATTTTTAAAAAATGGAAAAAATATTTCTGTCTCTGTCTATTAGTGCTAGTAGCTCACAATGGGTTTGCATTTGACTTCCCTATCCTTCTGGCTGAGGTGGAACAGAAAGCAGAACTGCAGCTGACCCTCTTTCATCAGCCAATATGCATTTCAGTGATACCCTTCCTTTGCTGAGGAAGGTACTTTACTACTACTGTAGCTAAAATTAGATAGTTACGTACATGCACTTATATATTAATTTGCTTTATAGCAGAATGGGGAAGTCATTTTACAAGGCTCACATTTCGGTTTGGAGAAACTCCACAAAAAAGTCACTGGAGATGAAGTTGCAGTCAAGGCCCCTCTAAAATTAAATATAAAGCCTAATAATTATAGTTATTTGTATAAACTGTAGGAGCACACAGGGCCCTACCTGATGTATTGGCTATAGAGAGAGTCTTCAAGCACCAAGACATCAGACCACATTTGGCAGCTCTCTCCATTAGGTTCCCCCATGAGCAGACTAAGCTGTGGATACAGCAGAAGAGGATTTTCATGAGAGCAGCATCACTGATCAAAGCCTGGAAAGCCTACACTTACCTCTACACAGGCTAAGAAGCTGGACTCTCTGGGCTTCACATTCGACTCTCTGTCACTCCTTCGCCAGCAGTGTGGAGGAACAGTAGGGTTTCAAGCGGCTTTGAAGGAGCAAGCCGCTTAGAGAGAAGCTGACAAAGGCCATTCATAAGTCCCGCTAAAGTAGCCTCCCCTGCTGCTCCGCTGCGTCCGGGCTGGCTCCAGCAGTGCCGATATCTGCTTCAGCTTCTTTTTTTTCACGCCCGGCTCTTCTCAGAGCTAGAGGCGAATAAACAAAAGATTTCACCTCCTCCGTATACTAGGGCGGGGCTAAAATTGGGGCGGGGTGCCTGGAATTAATGTTAGCGTAGTTTTAATTTCTGTTCTGTAAACTTTATCTGAGGAATGGGGAATGGAAATGACTTCAAATTTGGAACAGAGCTCAACCAGAGTCTAGTCAGCAAAATGTTCGATACAATTTTCAAAAAAATTATTTTTTTCACAAAAAAAAGAGCTAATAGAGCGTGCAAAAGTCAATAAGTTAAAAGCAATATTGAATAAAGAAAAAATGGATCGAAGCTATTGTAGGCATCGGGTCGGAGAAGTAGTAGGCGAAGTATGGCCGCTCTAGGTGCGGTACTGGCGAAGGAGTTTTAGCTTTTGTATGAGAAGGTAGAAGGGTCATATCTCTTGAAGCGGCCACTTGTTACTTCTGAATTCAGGTATGTAGACTTCTACGGTAGTAGTAAATAAGGTCCACCTGCAGAAAACGGTCTGAATACAACAGAAAAATAAAAATTCCCTAGCAACCAGACTCAATTAACCGCGTGGGAGGTGCGTGGGAAGTGTGCGAGGGACGATTTTCTGTGAAGAGAGCATACCAGACAGTGAAGAAGTCTTCATGTCTACTAATTACTTGACACTTCCTCTTGAAATTCCAATGGAAGTTCCGACTTGTGATAATAAAGTGGTGTATAGCACCAATACTAACCACTGTGCAGTGGCCACTCTGTCAACTCTATCAGATGGAATGCCACGCCAGTCTGAACGTCTTCTTTATTCCAAGAAGTACGCCCTTTATTCCAAGAAGTACGAACAACCTATCTCTTCACAACCTATCTCTTCACGTGATAGGTATTTATCTACCAATTCAAAGAATGCTTTCCAATCGAGAGTTAACCGTTTCAATCACTCAGTTACTGCTGATGAAAAACACCTTCAAAAACCTTTCCAAGACTCTAAAGTCAAAGAGAAAGATTTCAATTTTTCCCACTCATTATTTCACCTCAACGAAAGTGGTTACTTTTTAAAGCTGCAGCAAGGAGGGTCAGAACTTGATAATTGTAAAATATATATTACGTGCATTACAGACATACTAGTTTAACTAACTAAGTCACCCGTTTATAATCTAGGAGAAGTACATGTATGCTTAAAAATTGTAGTAATCATCGCTTTTAGTCAAGCTTCTGTGGCTCAATTGATCGTGCGGACTGTCTTCATTAAGAGTTTTGTAAACAATGAGCGACTTCTTGTCAGATTGCTGCGTTTCTAGCTTTGTACCGCGATTATTAGGTTGCAGTGTGGAAACAAGATAGACGGAGTGTCCTGCTGTCACAGAGGGTTCAGGACCACTTGATAGGATGTTGGCTACATTTTGTCTACCTGTTCAATAACAAATGCCATATAGCCAATATATTTCAGAGTGATATAGCCACACTTAAGCTTTTTGCCATTAAATTTAACTGTGCTTGTCAAAGCTGTGTTTATTCCAATTTCTTTTTCTTCACTACTAGATGCCTTTTATTAGGACCAACTCATCTGCAGTCCACCTTCAACTCGGATTACAAATATATTCTGTATATGTCATTATTGTAGTTTTATGTGACTTAACAAGGCAGACACGCTCAATATTTGTGCTCAAGTATTAGTCTTATGTAGGATGATAATCTGGCTAGTCATACTAGAATGAATGGGAGTATGCCCCTTAAATGCACGTGTGAACTCCTTTTTCTCTTAACCAGCTGCAGTAAGTTTTACTTTTAGACTTAAAACTGTACATTTATTTCTCAGAAATGCTTGTTGTTTCAAGCTAACATACAAAAACCTGGGGGGAGTGGTTGCTATGGCATTGAAACCCTTTACCAGACGTATCGTCTGAGTGGTAGTTGTCAAGAGCCACTGGTAATTCAATAACGTAACACTAAATGCTACAGCCAAAAACCTTATTACAAGTCAGACAAAACTGGCAAAATTATAATAAAACAACAACAACAAACTATGTCCTAGCTATGTACATGTACACATGAACTTTATTGGTTGCTAAAAAGCCACATTAGCTTGTTGGGATAAATTTCTTTGCACTGTAAGACTAAAATTGTCCACACTATGCCATAGCTAACATAATTATATAGTTAGCTAAATATGTTAAAAATCATAGTAGTGACTTTGTTTGCAAACTATTGCATTTTTTAAACATACTAAATAATGGTGAGGGTTTGCATTCTTAGTGCTCTAGTTCTGTAGCTTTTTGCCAGACTGCTGGGGCTATGACAAGTTGCTGGTGGTCAGCCATTTTGTAGCAGGTAGAGACATATTTGAAAATTTTCCAATAGGATCATATGGCAAAAACTGTTGCTTTGCTTGTCTCTTTTTCCTGGTTGAGAGGGAGAGAGGGATCATCCCACAGACACTATGCAGTAGATAGATATCAAACTAGCCATGCTTGCTAATAATAAGATGGATATGATGTAAGTTTGTGTGTATGTGGTAAGTTCACTACCCAGACTATAAAAACAAAAAAAAATTATTCCCAAGAACTATGAGAAATTTTAGGACAATTGTATATATTTTTACCTGAACTGCTGGAGATGGTGGATTTTAGAGCTAAGGGTTTAGTACAGTGTGACTTCTACTGAATCATAAGAACATGCTTCAGTTTTTTTTATATAGTCTACTATAGTTGACAGGGAGTGTTTTAACCGTGTGGGTTTTCTATTTTACTATCAGGTGAGTCTTCTGGCCAGAGAATATTATAAATACAACTAATGGCTATAGTACTCAGTATAATTATTCTCTCACTGCAAGCCAAGCCGTTTGCAACCCACCTGCAAGTAACTAGAGTTTGCTACTTCTGGAGAGATGCTCTCCTGTCGTATAGCCTGGCTAAGTTTGATGCTGTTATTGAGGAAATGAGTGACTGTAGCATTAGAGAATTAGAAGTATTGGCACGTTTCACCCTATTGCTTTGAAGAATTCTAATTTACTCGCTGTTACCTGTTATACAAGATTTTATAAAATGGATCCCCCAAGATAAAAAATAACAGCTTCAGATACTGTATTGGAAAGGAATTACAACTGGTACAGACAAAAAATGTTTGCATTGTTTAAGAATAGGAGTTGTTGTTGTGGTTATAAAGGATGTGGTTCAACCTGGTTAAAGAGTGAAGTTCTTTCTGGCAGTAGTTGAATTATCAAGTATCTATTTTAGTTAGTAAATTAGTTCAACATTTGGTAACTTTCATTCTTTCACAAACTTTCTCATAAAAAAAACACCAGTTTCATTATGCATGATTTACTGACCCATTAACTCATTTCATTTAAAATAATTGTTATTTGTAAATTAACTTTTATTTTCCTGGGTTGACAATGTAAGAAAAAGGGGATAATGGATGGAAATACTGTTTAATCAAACTCTGTTTTATTGGACACAGTTCAGTACAATTACCACATATTATGTTGTCTTAAGTTGTAGGCTGTGACATAGAGTAAGAACATCAACAACCATTTGATAGTAGTTTAGTGTCATGCTAAAGCAGGCTGGCTAAACCATAAGGAACACAATAAAACATAACTTTTGTCTACTTGCCCACATAATACATTTCACATGTGCCATGATAGTGCTGTTATCAGGCACTTTAATTAAGCATTAGTTATGGATTAGTTGTACTTTGAATCGTGTCGTTATGCCTCTAAAAAAAACATGTAATAAAACTATATATTATTATGGACAGAATATTAATTACTAAACTCCAAAAGTACCAATAATGGAATCTAGTTTGGCTGGTGCTATAAATCATCTTACTTTTTCTCATTAAATATTCACTGGTTATCGACTCTTTTAGCCATCCACTTATCTTCGTGCTATTTCTGTACCAGAGGAAGACCAGCAAACTTGGTCGAAATATTGTACAAAAATTATAGTTTCAATTGATGTATGTATAGTCCAACAAGAACCAACTACTATGGATACCTGCACCAAGATATCTAGTAGACTTGCTCTACTCTTCATGTACACTAATTCCATGACACCATTAAAATAAATATTATTCTCATCACGTGTTTCATAAGTGAGGTTACAGAAGACATGTATTTGGTGGGATAAAAAATAATGCTGAAAATGGCTACTCTATAAATCTAATGGAGTTTAAGGAAAGTGCAGATAAATGGAGTCAGTGATAGTACCAGTACAGATGATGAAACTGCAGACACACAAACACACACGGTCATACAATGATATGTTTCAACACACACAATGATGAGTGAGGCTAGCTTTATAATCAGCAATATTATTAGCTTCTACTTAAACATTCAAATTTTTTTCTTACTATGATCAACAACTACAACTAATTATGGAGGTCATCTCACTTCTCTTTGAACTTTACAAACTTCTCAGCAAAGTCTGCCTACTACACTCAAAAAAGTCTTTATACTATTCGCAGTTGCCAAACTCGACCAGCCCTAAGCTGATCAGACCTTCCACACATGTCAAGAACTAATATTCGTGTATTTTCACTAGTCATAAAATATTAACAAAATGCACAAACGTTTCAACCATTTTACAATGGTCATCATCAGTGAGTGGATGATAACTAGTGATGTGCCTGAGCAAAAATGGCGAGCGAGCCTAAAACTACACAATTGTTATAATATGATTGATTCTAACTTCTAACAATCAAAGCTACTAAAAATTAGGTCGAGTTTTAAGTTTATATGGTAAAGGGATTTAAATGCCATAGTAACCACTCGCCACAACTGTTTGAATTGAAAAAAAAAAAAAAAAAAACAGCAACAAAACAATACACGTTATTTAAACATTTTCTTCATGATATTCTTTAGCTACATAAGTAGCGAAGCTGTAACATACAATACTTTCACACAACTGGACATACCTACACAAGACTTACCTACGTGGTTAGTCGTGAATAAAAATTTTTCAAGTAAATACTGTTGCGTACGGCTTGTAGCTATGACAAAGAGCGCATTGCATTACCACCGCCACAAACACGACTAGAAATGGAACTCCAGTAAGTTTTAACTGCACTCGCAAAAGAATTCAAAATGATAAACAATTCAATTTCTAGGGTGATACAGGTAATGATCGATAAACCAGAGGATTCCGTTTAGTGAAGTTTGGGACGGGTCGAATACCTAACTAACACAAAAATGCCAGGGTCAAAGTACAAAAATGACATACGTACGTCCAAACATATATATAAACAAATATCCCTTGAGTTACCCCTAATAGTGTCTCGCTCGCTTCGCTCGTTCGCCAATAATAATAATCAAAACTAATGTCTATACCTAGTCACAGAAGAATTTTCAAATTAACTAATATTCTATTAATGCAGCCAAGGAAGAACTGGTCCTTTGAGTTTTATTACCATTGTTCCTCAGTGAGGATGCACAAATCAGCTAGGATCAACTTCATATATTTTCACAACTAACTGGTGCCTATAGTTAACTTGACTTTTATTATTAAATGATCATTACTTCATTTTCGTTTCCTGTACATCACTCAATGTCAGTCATGAAGAGACAGATTGACTGCAGCTACTAATAATCTTGTCTATTGTGTGTGATTATCAAGGAAGACAATATTCCAACTTACCAGACTGTAGTGACCCACTTCTTGTCGTTGATGTCGGTGTGGGTGTGGCTATTTCAATCACTTCATTGAGAACACATTTACCAGTGGTGAGCTCACATTCTAAACAACAACTTGCGTAACTTACCAAAAGTAGCATCCCGTCCTGTCCCTTGTCCCAGCACATTCACAGGGTTGACGGAAGCTACAAAACTTCCTGTCATTGGTAACTCAGACCTAAGGACTGTCAACATTCGGGACTCTGCAGGGACCGTTTCAGAATACAGTGTTGTATTTTCATTAACAGCTTTGATAACAATGCTGAAGTTGGAGAGTGGTAGAGCATTGCCAGTTCTGCTATACTGCCATGTTATGCGGATATTATCTTCATCTGGATCAGCACGGACATCGGTCACTTCTGAGGGAGTGGCTGTAATAATTATGATAAATACATGAAGTAAACGAGGAGATGTAGTATGAGTAAGATTCTTTGCATGACTATGTTTCATAACAAGTCACATGATTTTAGAAAAGTATATACACATATGAAAATCCAAAGTGAAGTTTAATCATGGATACGAAAATGAAGTTTTAATTTACTCAAAGACTTGGAGTTTATGAGCACAGTTTTACAATAAATTGTTGAAGACATTTCTAAAATTGGTCATTTCTTTTCTTTGTTTTAAAATTTGAAAGTGGGCAAAAGGAAGCACGATATACTACAGGGGCTGATTCAGGAGGTGAATAAGATTTACTTGTAACCCTCCTCCCCCATTTCTATTTATCAATTTCAATGGCTGCAAATTGTTAGTTCTTGTAAATTTGCATGATGTTCATAAATGTTACAAAAAGTTATGTAAAAACGATAGAATTAGATATCAGAATCAGTAATAACAGATATCAGAATCAGTAATAACAGAGCTGTTCCGCTATTGTTAGTGAAGGGCATGCCAAAAGTGGTTGCAATAATCCGCAAATTTTGTGCTGGAAAAATTAAAGATAACCCCCTAGATCAACCACTGTACTGTACTGTCAGAGGTGTGAGGCCAAGCCCTGCTTCATCCTGCATGACGTGCCCACCCTGAACACTTGAACTTGTGTGTGCAGTTGTTTACAGACTTTAGAGAGTGTATGTATGTGTGTGTGAGATGCGTGCACACAGTATAGCTAGCATGAGAACTGTTGGTTACAGTCATTTTAGTGTGCGTGTGTTAGAGTTCTGAGTTTTGTGGGTGTGTCCCGGCCCTTCCTATAAAAGGCCGGAACACGCACGAGTCAGTCGTTCATTATTTCATTTCTGTCATCCTGTGCGTCTGCTAGTTTTACAAGATAATAGTTATAAAACCCTATTTCTGTGAAGTCTGGGGACTACGGAACATAAGGGGTAGCTATGGAGACTGCTACTGATAGATTGATAGTGAAACTGGTGACAGAATACCCGGCTGCCAGGTACAGACGTATGACTCTTCCATCTGACGGCCAGTTATTGTTGACCATTCAATGAATTAGACCTAGGGGCCAGCAAACTCTTCTTAGGAAAACAAACAAACAAATAAACTAACAACAACTTCCGCTAGCTAAGATAAAATAGATAAATTCCAAGTCCTGTTAAATACATGTACATGAAGTTTTGAAGGCCTTTTTAGGGGAGGCATTTAGCCCCATGCCCTAAAACTTATTATTACTTTTGTCACGCCCAATGAACTTCCTTCACATTACTAGACAGAGTTGCATGCTTTGTAGTGTGTGCTCTTAGCAACTTGTGTCTGTGGTGTGTTGACTTGTGTTGTGTATTAGTTACGTTTTATGTCACTTTATCTATGGGCTGAGCCGTGGATATATTTGCCCTCGTGCCTAGCTTCAGTCACTCAGTAGTATTTTTGTTTATGAACCATTGCTTACTTGGATAAGGCAAAAACTTAAATTTCTCAGGTTATTAGTCAGGTCGGGAAAACTGGTACAGAATATTCTCCTAGTGTGGTTTTCTCAGCACTTGTGAGTACCTGAGCAGCAGAGGAGGCACACAACATTAATGGAGACATTTACCCAAAATTATCATCAATTTCATGGAAATGACAAAACTTTCTGAAATTAAAAAAATTTTTTTTTGACTTCTCTGAAATTTAGTTCTGAAAAATACCCTTCACATGCTCAGCTAGTGTTAATCATGCATGTGGAATGTTTACACCAACATGGCATGTGTTGTGTCATCACATGCACACACACACAAACATCACATGATGACCTGTGGTATGTTTTCCTCTTTTGTACAGCAACTCTCCGTACATTGTCTGAGCTCACGCGGCAAGGTGCACCAGGCTGCCTCTCCTCCTGTGTTCTCCGGGATCTGCGCACCTGAACTCAAGCGGATGGATCCACCAGGCTTGATTTCTGCGGAGCGAAGACTTCCCAAGTTGCGCAGACCTAATACCTTCACCTCTGGCTATCTCCAAGAAACTGCTCTCTCTTCTGACTCTCTTGTTATTGTTGTATTGATGTTTGTTTACTCTTGAGATAGGCGGGCTCTTTTTAGAACCAATACAAACTAATTGAGAAAAAATATTGCTCGCGTACTCGTAGTACGAGACACGGGGGTGGGGCCATTTCTTAAGAATTGCGAGTGGAATTAAAGTTCCAAATTTTGTATAAGTTTTTCTTGGTCTAACGACAAAAAATTTTACACACGGGTAAACCTAAAAATCAACTGCACCACAACGAGAATTTTTCAATATCTCATAAATAGAAAAAAAATTGTGAATAAATCATAAAGTAATATTGAAATGGAGAAGAACTCGTTGTCTTGCAACAGGGTATCGGCTTGGCTAGTAGTGCACCAAATTGCGGAGCTCCAACTTACCACACCACTCCAAAAAAGTGCTACAAAGTTTTATAACTAGCCCCCGATATTTCCTCCAGATTCGCTCTAAAATTAGTGAGCGGCTCCTTCGGCAGGTACTGTGTCCTTGTGTTATAGTAGTATACAATAGTAGTAATCGTGCATAGCAACCATCAACAAAAAATTGCGTAGGCGGTGTGCGGCCACCCTTAACACAACAATTATACTTGAAAGACTTACAGGCTATTAGCTTTACAAACATGAATTCTGTCAAGTTAAAAACACACGCGCACACACACAATAGTTACTTCCATGAAGGAACATTCACAGGATGCATGTTTCACAATTTCTTTCACAGGCTTTGTTTTTTAAACAATACAGAATTCAAGTGTTTGGTTGACCCAGAGTGCTTATGCATTATGTAAGTGGTCCTAGGTTCGATCCCTGGTGACAGCCAAACTTTTTAAAATTCAGTTTTGTTTAAAAAGAAGCCTGTGAAAGAAGAGAGAGAGAATACATGAAGCACGTATAAATGACTTGTATCAACCTGTGCCCACATGAGCGTGTGCATGTATTAGTGCATGCATGTGTGTGTATAATGTGTGTGTACATGTGTGTAATGCATTAACTACAGAAAAAGCAATAAACCAATTTTAAAAAAGCAACAAAAATCCAGCCAAAACTAAGCCAGTGTGTTGTAAGCTATGAGCCAGCATTTGAACACAGCAGTGGCAAGGGAGTGAGTCAAGCAGACATACATGTACAATTCTTCCTCCTACCCCACTTGAGTCCAGTCCACAGGTCATTAATTCTCTCAATAAAAACTTTCGTGACCCATTAATCATGGAATTATCAGATCTATGAACCAGTGCCAGAGAAATGCAGTACAGTTGCTACGTCTGTGACTAACATGAAGCCACTCCAACACATCACACCCAAATATTGGTTATGGTAGACAAAACCTCTATGTGTGTGTGTGTGTGTGTGTGTGTGTGTGTGTGTGTGTGTGTGTGTGTGTGTGTGTGTGTGTGTGTGCGTGCGTGCGTGCGTGTGTGTGTGTGTGTGTGTGTGTGTGTGTGTGAAGCTTATGGTGGCTGGTCACTCCTTCATGCAGCATGTGTTGAAGATGTAACAATTGACTTCATGATTTGGTGTACCTTCCTGTGTTGGGATATTTGGATTTAGTATATGCTGATGAAGAAACAAAACAAAAAAAGAAAAAAAAAGAAGAAAAAAAGTTAAGCAGAGGAGTAGGAAGCTAATCGAATTGGTGCAGCCATTATAACCACACCCACTCATTCATTAAATTAATGAATTTGAAAAGACAATTTTTTTAATCAAGTGAACTAAATATTTTCAGTCTATGCTCTGAGTATCCAATACATTCAAACAGCCCCTGTAATCACATGCACCAAACAATTCAGTACAAACCATTTTTTACTAAATTACAAATCAGATGATTTTCATAAAAAATCAGGAGGTTCATGTCAAATAAATAATCCGTTAAATTATAGTTATATATGTAGAGTGTATATATTATATAACTAACAGCTAATTGGACATATAAAGCAAAAAAAAAACACAATGACAAAAAAAACAACTTAAAAACACTGAATCCACTCTAATTAGAACCTATAAATGTCTGCCTTAGTGGCAGTCTTAGCTTTATTTTCTTCAAACATTTTCAAGTATGTAAGAATGATAAGTAACTAAATCAGCAGACTCCTAGCAGTGCAGAAATGGCCACTTAGCAAACCAACTACAGAGTGTGATATTACAAAGGACCAGGCTAGTGTAGAGTTTCTGGATATCTTCCAAAATGTTTGATATTAGCTAATAACTCCCCGCGGAAGGCATCCGACCGCTCCATTTGACTGCTCGATTTTGACAACTACCACGAGATCCAGTAAGGAGAAGGAAATTAATAGACACGCCCCTTTCATAATATTGCAAAGTTGTTTAAATAGCTACTAGGAAAATACCATTGCTTCCTTGAGCTTATGGAGAAGTGGAAATAAGAAAGGCTTGTTAATACAAATTAATCTCACAAAGTTTCTACATTAGTAAGAAAACATGCAGTAATGTGAGGATTGACTCATCAGCAACACCTGATGCTATCTGTTGCTATGACGCAGTTAGCTAATCGAGTTTATAGACATAACTTGCAAACGTCATGGTATAATTCAGCGAAGCGAGCGAAGCGAGCGGAGCTGACTCTCTAATGAGTTCGCGATATATATATATATTTAGGTCTAGAAATTGTTTTTGTTCTTGCGTGGGCGTACGTGTGTACCCTTTCTCCTACGCGCTTGCGCGGGCCTGGTAACCTTCTTAGCAACATTTTGTTTTGTTTACCGCCGTACGAAGTATCGATGCCCAGTAGACAAAACATTAGAAACGCTCGGTCAAGAGCTTTGAGGGCGTTAGAAACTCCTGAAGAAAAATTAGTAAGGAGAGCGATAAGAAATGAAAAAGACAGGGCAAGGAGGAGGAGAGCTAAAATGAAACAGAAACAGGTAGCAAAGTAAAGAATCTGACAGTATTTTGTAGCCACATCAAGCATGCATGGAATAGCTGCAATTACAGGGAACATGCATCGCTCGCTTCGCTATTTTGTGCGAGCACATCACTAGTTAACTTAAAACTCACTTCCCACTTCCAGGTTGATAGACCTCGTGCTGGTGCTCACTGAGTTCATAGCTCTGCAGGTGTATGTTCCGCCATCTTCAACCCTGGCTCCCGATATGGTAATGGTGGCTGCCTGCATGTCCGGCACAGCCTGACTCCCTGCAGGTCTTTGGATCGAGAGTGTAGCTGCCGGGAATGCATCAAAGTCACATCTCAATGTGCCGCCAGAGCCTAGCTGTGCCGAGCACATCACAGGGGAGGAGGATGCATTACAGATGAAGTCATCACTGATGGGATCGCTAAATGTGGGTGGGTCTGGGAGCACATACAACGCCACAAAATAGTTTAATTAGAATATATATTAACTAATTAAGATAAAAGATAAAAGGTACATACATACATACATACATACATACATACATACGTTATACAAATGCACACACTATTCATTCAATGGGAGATACTCATCTATATTACGATTACCAACTTCGAGAAAATTGTAGCCTCTTACTTGTAACTACTAAAATAACTGTTAGTGTTTTTTGTTTCGTTTTTAAATGTCCAAAACGGTCATGTTCCATTATCATGCCATTGGGAGCAGCCAAGTTCCCATAGTAACTAATACACCGGCACAGATGTTCAATGTAGGTTCCTAGCTCTGCCCACTCGATTATACCAAACTGAACATAATAACACACACACACATGCACACACAAACACATGTGCACACACAAACACACATGCACACACAAACACACATGCACACACAAGCACACATGCACACACAAGCACACATGCACACAAAAACACACATGCACACACAAACACACATGCACACACAAACACACAAACACACACACAAACACACAAACACACATGCACACACAACATGCACACACAACACACATGCACACACAACACACATGCACACACACAAACTCACACTTACACTAGTAAGGGTAAATCCCATCAAACTGAAAGTTGCTATTTAACTCGGGAACTTTGTATAATCAATCACAAACCAAACCAATACATAGACTGAACTAGGAGCATCCAGACAGAGGGTATAGGGGAAAACAGAAGAAATGAGGGGCAGAAATGGAAATTTTAAGTCGAGAGTAACGTAGAAAAACAACAACAACAACAGTAGAACACACACACAAAAAAGACTGAAGTGAAAGTCTGAATCTCATGAGCATGCTCACTGAGGGTATGGGCTTCTAATTCTTATCCTACAATAGCACGTGCACTCAATGCCACCCTTTACCTATCTCACTTCCAGTGTGTGTGTGTCAAAAACAACAGCACGTTCTGTAGATGATCTTTATGTAAAAATCTCAATGTCTACTATAGAAACTACACAAATACACAAATTTGATGAAAAATTCTCTGAAATGCTTGAACATATAGCTGCACACCAACTCATAGTCCATAAGCTCCACCCAGTTGACAACAACAGACACAATGAGAGCCGTCTTTGCTCGCTGGCAATTAGTACCACTCAAAATAATTGTAGCAAGTTGCCATTTTCCATTGTTATCTTTTTATACATAAAAGCAGCAGAGCACTGACACGTGCTATTTCATGAGCCAGACTGCCAACTGTTAGTCTTCCCTATGAACATGTAATAGCGAGAGATGAATTAGTCTAACTCACACAGGACTATCAGGTTCAGTTCGGCGGTGGCGCTACCTTCCGAGTTTGTGTACATCACCAAGTATTGCCCAGTGTCTCCTCTGAGGACATTGCTGATCGTAATGGCCTGACGTGTGGCCGTGATTCTGGAGTTCTGCACAACCTGACCTCCACGGGTTATGTTCACCGTGGGTGGTGGATAGGGTGTCACGCTAAGATTGATGACCTCCGTCTCTCCTTCTTGGATCATCCTGGTGACATTCATGTAAGTAGAACCACCCGGAAATACAGGGATGCCTATGAGGGGAAAAACAAAGTCCAGCATGTTGGTAACGCCCACTGAGCAAACAGACATTTTTAATTTGCTGAACTAAAATCTAACTAACATTAGTTGTGAAAACAATTTTGCATGCTAACACATAAACATACAACATCCATTTTGGAATGAATGACTCACTGAACAGCAGAACTGTAGAAGAGTTTGAGGTGAACTCTTGAAATGAACAAGCCAGATCTGTGCCGTTCAGATGCTGTGGAACGGACTGGAGTATGAACACGGCCTCATTACCACTCCTGCTCACGGCAACACTGCCGTAGTTAGAGCCATTGGTATAAATAAGAGTTATCCCAGAGACCAAAGCTGCTGAAGAGATGGTGCAGGTCACCATGATGTTGCCTCCTGCACGCCCTTCTAACGGACTTGTGATAGTGACTGAGTAATGAAATATGTGTGTGTGTGTGTGTGTGTGTGTGTGCATGTGATATAAAACACCAAACAAAGCATATAAAATTAAAATAAACATTTACAATACTAAATCTTGGAGTGTGTATAAGAGGCCATTTGCAAACAAATAAAGATTTGACTCATTCTCGTTACAGTCCAGTATTTTGGGTGGGGCTGTTTGCACGTTTAAAGGAAGTATTAAATAACCGTGTGATGATATTTATTGTTCCAATGAATATTAGAGCAAAATTATGTCTGTTGATAGCACGATTATATCTTGCCAAAGTAAAACAATTGAACGACTCAAATTGTGTCACCTCCTCAATAAATTAAGACCACAATAGATTGTGTTACACTTTATTGCATCACTAAATATATATGTAATTGTACTCTTTTCTTGGAATTTTGGAGGCGGAGTCCACATGTGACTTGGCGGAGTAGTATTCATGTTACAATGAATACACGGACTGTGCCGTATGTGGGTAAATTTAATACTGCTGTGTCATGTCAGAATAATCGGTTAAAATTTCTCGCTAATTTCTTGCTATTTCTTCACTTAAAGGCCCATGTCATCGATGCCAGGACAGGTGGCGTTGGCTCACAGGCTTTGTTCTTGCTATCATAAACCAGCTATGTCACATGACTTCAGACTATGTGGGATAATTCATCACTATAACTCTCATAATACATACTTTGAGTACAATTCAACGTTTGTGTTTGTTCTTGGAACTTATAGCTAGGCACATGTACAACTCGTTATGTAACTGCCAATCCATGAGCTTAGGACTCACTCCATCAGTGTGTTCAACTGTAAATGAAATAGTTCTTAACTGGAGTCAGATCGTCTAAGATGTTTAGATCATAGGCTTTGTCTGATTAACTAAAAGTGGGGGAAGGGGAAGGAGGAGGGGGCTGATGAGAACACAAAACAAATATACTGTATTAGAGTTAATATAATGTAAGATAAACTTTTCTTAATATTTAGCAACAAATTCTTTAGTGAAAGCTAGAAATTCAAGTCTTGTTTAGTAAGCTCTTTATGAATATAGCTAAGTTGTTTCTATAGTTTTGTAGTCACTTTATCAGAGGCTATTATAATTTAGTCTCTTGAACTGACAAGGTTCTTTCAGCAGTGGCAAATTTAAATGCCACTCATTGCTATCTAGCTAATTAAAATAGTTCTGCTTGACAGGAGAATGGACTGTGGTGTAAACCAGCCAGGTCACCCACCACACAATAGTACAAACATTTTAGGCTACGAAGTGTGGGAGGGCTCGAGCACCCTCAGCACCCGCTGGCTTTGCCACTGCATAAGTTAGAATTTTGCAACAAGGGGTATAGTCTTCGCGTGCAAAATATATGTCTATTAACAGCTATAAAAGTAACTTACGAGTGGGGTCGCCGACTTGATGCGCACCATGGGGCAGACATAGGAGTAAAAGAAACCACAGAGGGTGTACAACCATAAACAGTCCGGGTTTCTTCTTCGCCATGCTACTTTCCGTCGTCACGTTAGTTTTAGCACGAAGAAAGCTAGCGCTTTATGGGTGGGCGGGGCTTAGGTAAACATAAAGGGTGTGTCCATGTAAAAGCCCAAGGGGATTCGGTTGCCCCGGCGAGTTCGTACTAACAGTAACTATCTGCATCTCAATTTCAAATATTATAGCCAAGTGCAAGATCATATCCTTTTCTTTGTCTAAGTGTCAAGCGCATTGAAAAACGTTTTCCTGGGATATTTCTCTTCCCTTAGTGCTATCAACTCACAGGCAACACAAACTTGAGATTGTTGTTGTTGTTTTTGGCAAGATCTGACGTTCGCGAAAAAAAAAAAAAACCCTTTTAAAGTAATAATAATAGTAATAATAATAACAATAATAATAATAATAATAATAATAATAATTTAGTAACAAAAAAAAAAGTATTATTATTATCATATTATATCACATTATTATTTCCCATTACATCACATAATTGTTATTATTATCATATTTTAGAACCCGTTGCTATATTGTTACTAGGTGTACTAACTTGGTAAGTGTGCACTATTTTTTGCCTTTAGGTATATAAACTGTGCATACTAACCACCCTTGGGGTATTGCTATTTTTGAGTTTTAGTTTAATAGAATAGGCCGGATAAAGCTGTGTGAGGCCTGGATATGATATGTGAGGGTCTACTACCCTCTCATATCCATACGGGACCAGCCCTAGTTCCTCTCCTGCTGACAGCTCATACCACAGGAATTTACCATAGCTAGCTGCTTAACTGTTTACCACAGAGCAGAGCAGCCCAGGGTAGAGTTAGATCTGGAGATAACAGCTGGCAGCTACAATGCTAAAGTAAACCTGCCCGGTGTGCTTCAATTGAATTTTTAATTTTGGGCCGGAAATTCGCTTGACACCGCCATATTTGTGCGAAAATGCTGATAAACCAAGTTGCTAGTGGAAACTGGGCCGGCTTTGGGTAAACGGGTTCTAAAATAGTTAGAGCATGCGCTCAGGTACTGGTGGATTTAGTGCACAAAGCCCTCGGGCCTACGGCCCTTGGGCTTCAGTGCACTAAATCCACCAGTACCTAAGCGCGTATGCTCTAACTATTACATATTACATTATTATTATATCATATAGCATCACATTATTATCATTATTATTAATATATTATTATTATTATTATTATATTATTATTATTATTATTATTATTATTATTATTATTATTATTATTATTATTATTATTATTATTATTATTATTATTATTATTATTATTATTATTATTATTATTATTATTATTATTATTATTATTATTATTATTATTATTATTATGATTATTATTATTATTATAACACATCAATGGATGGATTAGCACAACCTAGAACAGCTGCAACACTTCCCCACTGCACTGACCCTTAACTTCTGAAGAAATATCTGCTCACCAGTTGTCAACAGCAGGTGTCTGCCCATTGCCACAAGGAAGGCAAGTGTTGATGAGCTCATAGCTCCAAAAGCAACACTGCCACCAGTTGGTAATGGTAGATAGGGGACAAATCAAATGCAAATATGTTACTCAGACTTCCTGTCTTCTTCAAGACTGCCAGCCACACACAACATGCCTCTCTTGTGGTATAAGTTCTGTAGGAAGCTGCAAACGTATGCCACCTGTCTAGACAGGTGGCATACCTGCCAAAGGTCTTCCAGCACTTTGTGACACTAAAGTCGTGTTGTGTCATCTGGTTTCTTACCATCAGTTCCAGAAAGGCCCAGAGTATCCAATCTGCTTGGCCACTGACAAGGATACTGTGGATAATTTAATTAAATGTGCATCACTTGTAGCTCACAGAGAGACTTCTGCACCACAAAGGTTGACACGGATGTGGTGCACACAGATGGTGGTACTAGATGAAGGATTATATGTGGAGGGTGAAGTCATTTGTAAGTAAGTAATTCAGCTGAGGAGATAGGTATAGAACGTGCAGCCATGCATCAAAGTGCTTGTCTGTCATAACCAAGAGACATGCTTGTTCTATTTCATTCTCGGTTGTGGGCCAAGTTGTTCCCCTTATGGGGCTGAGTTGTTTTTGTGGTGGGGCCAAGATATTCCCGAGGTGTTTATGCTCTTCACCTCACACTACAGATAACACTTATAACAAAGGAGTGTCTTAAAAGGGTAAGAGAATCATTGAATAAGTGCTCGAAATGAGAGCCCATGACAACCAAATTTTTCACCCAGCATTGTATCAATGTCTGGGACAACACTCAGAGAATAACCCAATAGGTAGATCTAGTCTGGATCAACAGACCAGACAACTTTACAACGATATCACCCTTCACTTAGTGGTTCTGGAAAATGACTTCACACTAAGCAGGATCAAAGAAAAGACTGAGGCACTTGGCAGTGTTGACAATCTCCAAATCACTACTGGACCACCTACTGATCAACATAATATTATCCAATAGGTCATCCATGTTCATCAGTACGCACAGTGGAGATTATAGCTTTCACTGTGATATATTTGGCCACGGTGTCTCACTATTGAACACCTTTCCTGCGAAACTATTGTCTTATCTCTCCTCAGTAAATGAGGATGAAGCAGAGAAGATGAGTGGACAAGTGGGTAAATGGCAGGAAATTCCTGGACTGTTTGAAGAATTTTGTCGTGATGGATCCAGTTGAAGACATTTCTAAGCAGTGCACAAGTGTCCAGCTAGGAGGTCATGTATGAACTTTCCAATGGATGGACTGTAGTTCTTCAGCAGCTAATTTTTTGGAGGATGATAGAAAACTGAATTGTTTAAAAACGACTACTATACCCTCATCTTTTATTCTATTCTCTTTGTTCACACTGTTTCAATACAAAAAGTCTTTCTGTAGGGTTGTCCTACCCCAGCAGAAGACATTTCAAGTCCCCATAATGCTTCCAGCAAGGTTAGTCTTAGTGACAATCCAATTTTCAAATATATAAACTATTTTTAGTGTAGGAGCTTGGATGTGTGTGGTGGGCTCTATATTTTGAGTGTCCTGCACCATTTCATTTTGTAGTTTTTTGGGTCCAGTTACTTTATTTGGCTAGGGCAACATTAATATATTTAGTGTGAGCCACTTGTGAAATTAGTGGCTATAAGTAGCAGGACATTTCTTGCTATTCAATATTAATGTGCGTTGTAGCCTAACAAAAAGCCTCAATCTGCTTATAGCTATTAGCAGCTGTGTCCCTATTTTAACTATCCTTTCAATCACTCCTTACAAGTGTCAGAGGAGGCTCAACAGGGTAGGGGCAGGGGGGGGGGGGGCAATTGCCCCTCCAAATTAATGTTTGGGGGCATCACCCCTAAAATGAAATTAATAGTCTTTTGTTTATTATATTATTAAAGTATAGAATGTGCTAAGGACTACATAATTTCATATGAGTGTTAATAATCACAATAGCATGCGGTGGTTTAGCGAGCCTTGAACTATTTCACTCACTTCATCAACTGTTGAGAGATCCTTTTCCACTTGAAGAAAAGTATTCACATACTGACCAGCTACAATGACTGAAAAGCATATGAACAACTACTTGCATTCATAAATAAATACACAGGATTTAGATCTTCATGAAATAGCAAGAGAATTTATTCATTCTAAAGATGATTGCAAGAAGTATGTTTGGATAATTTCACTGTTTGCTAATAGCTATATTCTTTCTTGGGCACATATACTGCACCTGCATTTGCATAATCACTAGTGGTGTGCTTGAGCACAAATGGCGAGCGAGCCTAAAGACTATACTATTTTTATTGACTTCTAACACTGAAGCTACTGAAAATAAGGTCCAGTTTTTAAATTTAGCATACAGGTAAAGGGATTTCAGTGCCATAGTAACAACTCTCTGCAACTGCTTGAATTGAAGGAAAAAAACAACAACAACAGAACAATACACGTTATTTAAAAGTTTTCTTTGTGATATTCTTTAGCTAAGTAGTGGTTGTAACACACAATGCTTTGACACAACTGGACATGCACCTACACAGACTTACCTTCGCAGTAGTCTAGTGGACAATGTATTTTCAAGTAAATACTGTTGCGCACGGCTTATAACCATGACAAAGAGCGCATTGACTTACCACCGCCACTAACTCGAATAGAAATGGGAAGTCTCTTAAGTTTTCAAGTTTTAACTGCACCCGCAACTGAATTCAAAACGGTAAACAATTCAATTTCTAGGGTGATACGGGTACTGATCGATAAACCAGAGGATTCTGTTTAGTGCAATTTGGGACGGGGTCGACAACTGAACTAACACAAAAACGCGAGGGTCAAAGTACAAAATGACATACATACGTCCATACATATATACAAATAAACTAGTGGTGTGCTTGACACTGAAGCTACTGATAAGGTCCAGTTTTTAAATTTAGCATACAGGGTAAAGGGATTTCAGTGCCATAGTAACAACTCTATGCAACTGCTTGAACAAAACAATACACGTTATTTAAAAGTCTTCTTTGTGATATTCTTTAGCTAAGTAGTGGTTGTAACACACAATGCTTTGACACAACTGGACATGCACCTACACAGACTTACCTTCGCAGTAGTCTAGTGGACAATGTATTTTCAAATAAATACTGTTGCGCACGGCTTATAACCATGATAAAGAGCACATTGACTTACCACCGCCACTAACTCGAATAGAAATGGAAGTCCCTTAACTGCACCCGCAAAAAGAATTCAAAACGGTAAAGGGTGATACGGGTACTGATCGATAAACCAGAGGATTCTGTTTAGTGCAATTTGGGACGGGGTCGACCACATAACTAACACAAAAACGCGAGGGTCAAAGTACAAAATGACATACGTACGTCCAAACATATATACAAATAAACTAGTGGTGTGCTTGAGCACAAATGGCGAGCGAGCCTTAAACTACACTATTGTTAAATGATTGATTTTAACAACTAACACTCAAGCTACTAAAATAAAGTCGAATTACGTATGCGGTAAAGGCCCCAGCCCCAGCCCAAGCCCAGACTACAGCAGGCTCCAAGACCATTAGGTCCACCAACACAGAACCCACTAGCTCAATAGACCAAGGAGCAACAACTTGCCCAATGGAAACTGAACCAGAAGCAGAAGGATTCAATGCCATAGTAACCGCTCCCCGCAACTGTTTGAATTGAAAAAGAAGCAACAAAATCAAGTCACGTTATTTAAAGTTTTCTTTGTGACATTCTTAATAGTAGTTGTAACGCACAATATTTTCACACAACTGAACATACCTACGCAAGACTTACCTTCGTGGTTCATCTAGTGGACAATGAATTTTTAAGTAAATGCTGTTGAGTAGGACTTATAACTGTGACAAATAGCGTATTAACTTACCACCGCCACTAACTCGAATAGAAATGGAGCTCCAATAAGTTTTTGCGTTTTAACTGCACATCATTCTTGAGTATTGATAACTTTTGTAGTATCAAACATCAACCATTCTGATAATCTCAATCACCAGTAACTCTTGAACAAGCTCTCAGCTACGATAAAAAATAAACCAGTGTTATTATTTGTAATTTTAGCCAACAAATATGGAATTACTACTTACATCATTCTTGAGTATTGATAACTTCTGTAGTATCAAATTGAAGTTACTTTGACCATCGGAATTACCTTGAATTCTTGACAACAAGCTCTCACCTACAAAAACAAAAGAGAATCAATTTTAGCACACAAATACACAATTACTTTCTTACCTCATTTTCTTGAGCAGTGGTAACTTTTGTAGTACCAAATTTGAGCCAATCTGACCATTTGAATTTACCAGTTACTGTTAACTAGCTCTTAGCTAGCTACAAAAAAGAAAGGCCAGAGTTAATTTTGCATATTTAGCTAACAAATATGGAATTGCGTACTTATCTCAGCTTCCCTCGAGAAGTAGTAGCTTCCATAGCATTAATACTACGGCATTCTGACTACCAACGGCTCTTGACAACCAACAACCGGCACTCCGTATCCCCCCATAAAACGGCGAAGTTTTGAAATTAAGTCTGGAAAAGGGTCTTCAATGCCATAGTAACCTGTCGAATCAACTTTTTGTGTCTTGAAAACAAGCGTTTTAGCAGGAATTTTCTCATACTTTGGAGCTTAAGTATAAAGTAAGGTTTGCTTAATGCTGTAGTTTCAGAATAAACTGGAGTCAAGCCTAAATAGCCATGTTTTTAGGAGAAAAAAGTTCCCCGCGCGCGCGTTTAAAGAGCATACGTACCATCCATCCATACATACATATATATATATAACATATACCCGATTTTGCATTATCCACCCCTAATACTGTCTCGCTCGCTACGCTCGCTCGCCAATAAATAAACTAGTGGTGTGCTTGAGCACAAATGGCGAGCGAGCCTGATAGTTAGGTAACATAAAATGTTACTATGTTTTAGCTTACTTCATGCAAACACATAATAGCAGTTATGACATTTGATTTCAGCAAACAAATACAAAATCACTCTCTTACCTTAATAATGGTAACTTTTGTAGTATCAAACATCAACCATTCTGATAATTTCAATCACCAGCAACTCTTGAAAAAGCTCTCAGCTACGATAAAAAATAAACCAGTGTTATTATTTGTAATTTTAGCCAACAAATATGGAATTACTACTTACATCATTCTTGAGTATTGATAACTTCTGTAGTATCAAATTGAAGTTATTTTGACCATCTGAATTACCTTGAATTCTTGACAACAAGCTCTCACCTACAAAAACAAAAGACAATCAATTTTAGCACACAAATACAAAATTACTTTCTTACCTCATTTTCTTGAGCAGTGGTAACTTTTGTAGTACCAAATTTGAGCCAATCTGACTATTTGAATTTACCAGTCACTGTTGACTAGCTCTTAGCTACAAAAAAGAAAGGCCAGAGTTAATTTTGCATATTTAGCTAACAAATATGGAATTGCGTACTTACCTCAGCTTCCCTCGAGAAGTAGTAGCTTCCATAGCATTAATACTACGGCATTCTGACTACCAACGGCTCTTGACAACCAACAATCGGCACTCCGTATCCCCCCATAAAACGGCGAAGTTTTGAAATTAAGTCTGGAAAAGGGTCTTCAATGCCATAGTAACCTGTCGAATCAACTTTTTGTGTCTTGAAAACAAGCGTTTTAGCAGGAATTTTCTCATACTTTGGAGCTTAAGTATAAAGTAAGGTTTGCTTAATGCTGTAGTTTCAGAATAAACTGGAGTCAAGCCTAAATAGCCGTGTTTTTAGGAGAAAAAAGTTCCCCGCGCGCGCGTTTAAAGAGCATACGTACCATCCATACATACATACATATATACTAGTGGTGTGCTTGAGCACAAATGGCGAGCGAGCCTGATAGAGGTAACATATACTGACACAGTATTGTTAATGATAGCAGTTATGACCTTTTATTTCAGCAAACAAATACAAAATCACTCTCTTAATTACCTGATTAATGGTAACTTTTGTAGTATCAAACATCTGCCATTCTGATAATCTCAATCACCAGTGACTCTTGAACAAGCTCTCAGCTACGATAAAAAATAAACCAGTGTTATTATTTGTAATTTTAGTCAACAAAAATGGAATTGCTACTTACATCATTCTTGAGTATTGATAACTTCTGTAGTATCAAATTGAAGTTACTTTGACCATCTGAATTACCTTGAATTCTTGACAACAAGCTCTCACCTACAAAAACAAAAGACAATCAATTTTAGCACACAAATACAAAATTACTTTCTTACCTCATTTTCTTGAGCAGTGGTAACTTTTGTAGTACCAAATTTGAGCCAATCTGACTATTTGAATTTACCAGTCACTGTTGACAAGCTCTTAGAGAAAGGTCAGAGTTAATTTTGCATATTTAGCTAACAAATACGGAATTACTACTTACCTCAGCTTCCCTCGAGAAGTAGTAGCTTCCCTTAGCATTAATACTACGGCATTCTGACTACCAACGGCTCCTGACAACCACCAACCGGCACTCCGTATCCTCCATAAAACGGCGAAGTTTTGAAATTAAGTCTGGAAAAGGGTCTTCAATGCCATAGTAACCGGTCGAATCAACTTTTTGTTTCTTGAAAAGCAAGCATTTTCGCAGGAATTTTCTCACACTTTGGAGCTTAAGTATAAAGTAAGGCTTGCTTAATGCTGTAGTTTCAGAATAAACTGGGGTCAAGCCTAAAAAGCCGTCTTTTTTGGAAAAAAGTTTCCCGCGCGCGCGTTTAAAGAGCATACGTACCATCCATACATACATACATACTAGTGGTGTGCTTGAGCACAAATGGCGAGCGAGCCTTAAACTACACTATTGTTAAATGATTGATTTTAACAACTAACACTCAAGCTACTAAAATAAAGTCGAGTTTTCTAATTACGTATGCGGTAAAGGGGTTTCAATGCCATAGTAGCCGCTCCCCGCAACTGTTTGAATTGAAAAAGAAGCAACGAAATCAAGTCACGTTATTTAAAGTTTTCTTTGTGACATTCTTAATAGTAGTTGTAACGCACAATACTTTCACACAACTGAACATACCTACGCAAGACTTACATTCGTGGTTCGTTTAGTGGACAATTAATTTACTTTAAGAATCTCGTATCCAGGTAACAATGACGCGGGTGTTCAGTTTACCTGGTTTTTGTACAACTTAGAAAAATAGCTGTGCAGTACGTGCAAGAGTAAAAGGCGGGAGAAATGTTCTCGGCGCGACTACCACCGGTTTTGTGTAGGCAAGACTTACCTTCGTGGTTAGTCTAGTGGACAATGAATTTTAAAATAAATGCTGTTGAGTAGGGCTTATAACTGTGACAAATAGCGTATTAACTTACCACCGCCACTAACTCGAATAGAAATGTAGCTCCAGTAAGTTTTTGCACCCGCAAAAAAATTCAAAGCAGTAAACAATTCAATTTCTAAGGTGATACGGGTAATGGTCGCTAAACCAGAGGATTCTGTTTAGTGAAGTTTGGGAAGGGGTCAAACGTTGAGCGAACACAAAAATACGGAGGGTCAAAGTACAAAATGACATACGTACGTCCAAACATATATACAAATAAACATCCCCGATTTTCAATTGTGTTACCCCTGTAAGTGTCTCGCTCGCTACGCTCGCTCGCCAAATTATATATATAACATATACCCGATTTTGCATTATCCACCCCTAATAGTGTCCCGCTCGCTTCGCTCGCTCGCCCGCCAATAAATAAACATCCCCGATTTTCGATTGTGTTACCCCTGTAAGTGTCTCGCTCGCTACGCTCGCTCGCCAATTACAATAATTTGTCAATACTTCAGAATTTTATTGCTATAAATGTACAGTTCTGATACTTTATTTTATGTCAGAGACTGCATATGGTGTTTTTGTTAGCTTTGCCGAAGGACCAGGTTTGCTCAATTCACACAGTAAAAAGTTTCAATTCACACAGTAAAAAGTTTCAATTCAACCTTTTTTTCTTTTTTTAATGCCAACTGAACAGCAAGTGAGCAATGACAACAGAACAGCAAGTGAACAAAAAACATATGGCTGTGGCAGCCCTTATGTAGTGTGTATAAATTGCATGATCAATTAACATGATGAGTTTCAATTATGTTCTGGTCTGTTTGTTGCTGGGTCTGTTTGTTGCTGGGACCTGAACAATAAATACAATAATGAGCTTCCTTTAGTATAGACCAAAAATAAACAATTTATTCTTGCCCCCTCCCACCTCAATTAAAGCATAGTTCAGCCTCCCCTGAGTGTTCCTTGTAAGCATAGAGATGGTCTCTTCTGTTATGGCTATGTTTCAGCCTTAGTTATAGCCCGCCCTTACTTACGGAAGCTGTGAGCATAGTTTGCAAGATTTATATCTATCAGAATAAAAGCACGTAAATATATCATTCTCAGTACATATAATATGAGCAGTGCTCTAGTTTGCAGCTAGGTAGATGTCCATTCCATATATGGAATGGACATCTACCTAGCTGGAACAAGGTGGAAACATTACAGTTTGAGAAAATGTAGCTAAAGAGAAATTCTGAAATCAATACCCTCAGGAAAAGAAAAAATAGCAACAAAAAAATAAAAAATAAAAAATAAATTTACTTGTGATAGCTACTTCTTAGAATTTTTTTTTTGAACTACAATTTTCTCAAAACGCCCCGAGCACTAAAACTGTAAAGTTACCATTTCACAGAGTCCCTTCATTTCTTTTAGGACTACACGGGCCTGTAGTTCACCTATTAATGTTCCATACAAATGTCTTAAAAGTGATTGCTACACAGAACTTCGTTGCTCGGGCACATTTTTATTGGCATGCAGTGGATATTTTCAGGTAAGACATATCAAAACTTGCAAGCATATCACCTGATCTCAAGCACACACAACTGTTGTAGCTAACAAAAAGTGTTAAATTTTTGTGTCTTACCAAACAACAGAAATGTAGCTAGATATATTAAGATGGTGCTCCAATGCTGGAAACAATAAATCTGGGTGGGATTCATAACTTGCGTACTTTAGTAATATCGTAAAGAAGAGGTGGTCTACATCCAAAGGGTCTTAGCAAGTAAGTCTGGTTACGTAGAACTGGATAAACATTTTTTTATTTTTCACAAGGACATTGGTTTTACTTTTGTCAGCTGGAAGAATGGCATATTAGCTCTAGAGGTGTGATTAGGTTAAACAAATGAACACACCAACTAATAAGTTATTGAGCAAAACATTATATTATGCTTCAATATATAATCTTTATTCTCCTTTTAATTTCACAACAAACTACCAAATTCCTAAGCGCATTATTTGTTGTGAAAAAGCATTATCTTTTTTTTTTTTTACAATTATTTTTTTTAATACAATGCACTATAATGTTCTCAAGATTCAGTGGATGTCAAACTGTTTATTTTTAGAACAACTGCTCTATTTTTGCTCCTCTGAGCACTTTGCTCAGCACTTGAAATGATCCTCTCAAATAATTCTCCCTGTCTAATCTTTTCATTGTTTGGATTTCCTGTAGTCTTTGAAGACTTTGAATGGAAAGTTGATTCAGTTGATGTCAAACTGTTCAGTTGTAGTAAAGCTGCTCTATTCTTGCGCCTCTCAGCACTTTGCTCAGCTCTAGAATTGATCCTGTCGAATAATTCTCCTTGTTTAATTGCATTGTGTTGATTTCCTGTAGTCTTTGAAGACTTGGAATGGAAAGATGATAGTTTGATATTGTAAAGTACCACTGCTACTGGTACTACTATCACAACTATCAGCAATATGGCAATCATAACAGCCATGAAAGTTATTACAGAAATATATGCTGCAGACCTTTTCTTTGGTCGAGAAGTAGTGGTCCTTGCTGCAGCTTTAAAAAGTAACCCACTTTCGTTGAGGTGAAATAATGAGTGGGAAAAATTGAAATCTTTCTCTTTGACTTTAGAGTCTTGGAAAGGTTTTTGAAGATGTTTTTCATCAGCAGTAACTGAGTGATTGAAACGGTTAACTCTTGATTGGAAAGCATTCTTGGAATTGGTAGATAAATACCTATCACGTGAAGAGATAGGTTGTGAAGAGATAGGTTGTTCGTACTTCTTGGAATAAAGAAGACGTTCAGACTGGCGTGGCATTCCATCTGATAGGGTTGACAGAGTGGCCACTGCACAGTGGTTAGTATTGGTGCTATACACCACTTTATTATCACAAGTCGGAAGTTCAGTTGGAGTTTCAAGAGGAAGTGTCAAGTAATTAGTAGACATGAAGACTTCTTCACTGTCCGGTATGCTCGCTTCACAGAAAATCGTCCCTCCCTTTAGGAAAGAAAAAACAAAGCTTTTGAACGTGGCACCTAGCACAGTAGCATCAAACTTTGCTTTAAGAGTAGAATATATCTCTGGCATGTCCCCACGATCAGATACGGTCCTGCTAAACTCAATGTAATCACTCAGAGATGGATTGTTTAAATCCACTTGTCCACCATTGTATTTGATGAACTTCCAGTTTAAGGACACCTTGTTTATTAAAGATCTGTCCACTTTGACACCACATTGAAGAGAATACCCATTGCCACCATATGGATTACAAGAAATATCTGAAAATTGAGGGGGTTCTTTGATGTATTTTACTTCACAGTTCTTTTTTTCACATGCATACTCCTTCCTCCTTTCGTCAAAGTGGCACTGCTTACAACCAGGCTTGCTGGAACACTTCTGACAGTGCAAGCCTCTAAAACCTTTAGGACATTTACATCGTCCAGTTACTTGGTCACAAGTTCCGCCGTTCTTACAATTGCATGAGGGCACACACTTTTTCCAATACTTCTTATAGCCAGTGCGACATTTACACTGATCACTATTTTTCTCCTTGAAGGCATTCTTTGGACACTTTGATGCGCATTTCTTCCTTAAATCAAATACATCACAACACGAACCGTCTTTCAAGCACTTTCCTCTACACTTTTCAGGACACGAGACACAATGTTCTGTCATAGAAGAAGAAGGCCACATTTTAGGGTGCACACAGGTTTGACAATCATATCTAGTCGATGTTTTCATCGTAGCTAACAGTTTGGTGTTGGAAAATGCTGTCCCTAAATGCCTTTTGATCACTTTCCACTCCCCATTAGAGCAGTAAAGGTCAAACTGTTTGGTGATTAGTTGTTTTCTATAATCCCACTCAAACTGGTATCCTTCAACTTCATATGCAACTATCACTGAAGCAGAGCTGTACGTGTCCTTTTTCCGTCCTTGCGCTAAGCACACAGTGTTGTAATCCAAGACCTTGTACCTGTGTTGGGTTTCCTTTGGGAAAGCCGTGGCTATTAGACTATGCCAGTTTGTACCAGTTGGACCTTCCAAGGTACTTTTGTCAGGCTTATTGCAGTCATGTTTCCTTATCTTGGGTGCCCTTTCCATTATCCCATCAATTTCATCCCAGTAGAACGACATAAAAGATACAAAAACTAAAAGCATCTGTATGGACATACTAAGTTCCCCGTAGTTAACCAGTACGCCACAGAATTGCGTCAGTGTGCTGACTTTTATTAGAGTCTAAATATTATGAGCCTGCGTCGAGTGGGGCAGCGTTTGCCTTCTTTTTGATAGTCCTAGTAGTGTGTACACATCTCTTTCTCTCTCTCGACCGACAGGCGTCAACCGCTTACCCGAGGACGGTTCTGCGACGAATGTAGGGGGCCGAGCATGCGCTGTATACATCTTACTTGCCAAACACACAATTTTATTTCGCTATGTTCCTTTTCAATAGTCCGCTCGAATTCTATGCGCACGCGTAGTTTGTCGAGCGAAGGCTATATATTGCTTACTACTCTCACCTCGTTTAGTAACAGTGTGGAGAGTCTATAATTACAATGTCTGCAAACCAAGAAGTGATTCCTGAAGAAGATTCGGAAAGGACCAGTTCTCCTCCTCCACCAAAATCGAAAAATAAGGGGAAGGCTAAAAGAATAAAGCGACCAATGAATGCATTTATGGTATGGTCATCGGTAGAGAGAAAGAGATTGGCCTTAAAGGAGCCAAGACTACACAACACTGAGCTCAGTAAGAAGCTTGGAATGATGTGGAAATCCATGACTGAAAAAGACAAACTTCCATTCAGAAAGGAGGCAGACAAACTCAAAGCAAAATTAATGGACGATCACCCAGATTACAAATATCGACCAAGGAGACGAAAGTTTGACACAACTGGCAAGACTACCAATTTCTTTGGAAGCTTGAGAACGTCCCATGGAATGAACCAAATGAACATTGGTGGGCAAACACTGAGTCATCGGATTTGCGATATGAAGCTGAGCTCCGTACCTCCACCATGTACGACAGTTTCAGGATTTTCTAGACAACAGCCTATTTTAAGCTCTAGGCTACAAATTGCAGAATATGACCACAGGTATGAACAAGCTTTAAGCTATACCACTCAACAGCATGCGTGCATGCAGGGTTATTATCCACTTGGTGGCACATTTGGAAATCCTGCTGCAAGTTATGAAATGCAATCCTTCTCCAACTCTTATGCCGCTTACAACAAAAACAGGAACCAGCCAACTTCACTTCCGTTGATCCACACTTATCAACCTGAAGAAAGCAGAGAAGAGATGAATTTGTTCAATCGAATAGAGAAAGAAGAAATGTTGAAGCCCCATGCGACTATTGAACCAGATCCTTGTTGCGTGTCTTGCCTGGACACCCCTCCATGTTCTCCATATGTGTTACCCTCTTTCCACAGTCAAGGAAGTGTTGAAGGTCAGACTCACTTATCTCTGGCCAAAGATCTGCAACCGTATCCAATCAATGCAGCAGATGCTTCTCCCATTCCACACAACTGCAGTAGTGCAGCCACCACTCCAATCTATCACTCACCAGGCATAACTGATAATGCCTATCCTAACTTTCCTGGCTCTTTTAACCCTACTCATCAAAACTTTAGTTATGCACAAAATTCAATGTATTTAACATCTGACTGTGATACTATGACGCCAGATACCTCCAAACCTAATCCCGTGGAGGAGGCATTCAGTGAGTATTCTGATGAAAATGAAGGAACTGACACATTGGAGTGCAGTCATCAAACTTAGTGTTGTGGCTTGGTCTCTCTCTCTCTCTCTCTTTTTTTTACCAGTCCATTTTATATTATTTATTACAATTAATATAAAGTTTGTGCTCATAAATGACTATATTATTTATCCTGAAGTCTGAAGTATCAGTAAAACTTGTATTTTATAGCCTAAATTATAACCACAAATGTGATTACCATATACATCAAACAAAGTATAAACAGTAGTAAACTATTAGTAGCCATCAATCCTTATGGAGAAATGGTTGTGACATTTTATATAAGCTGCTACAAGAGGACATATGGCTACGCTACACCAGCATAATTAACCTTACAGTCCGCACAGTAGTTCTCCTCGCGAACTAACTTGAACGTTAGGTCTGGTAAAGATCGTGCGAAGTCCCTCCCCTTCCGTTTATCATCGAGAGTCACCACACCCCACCACAAGCGTGTGCTAGATTTTCCTGCAGTCTTTTTTCCACAGTGTTCATTGCTGTTGTTATACACGTGGTAGCGTTGTCGCAGGTTAAATTTAACTAGCATTTCACTCTAAGCAGTTTACTATTACACATTAGATCGCCAGGATTGGCATAAACATGATACAGCATTAAAAAATAACAGAACAAAAATAATTTGCTTGCTAACATTTAGTGACCATAAAAAATGTGACAAAGGCACTACAGGCTGAGATTAAGGTTAGTTCTGAGAGCAGATCGTGTATTGTTCAGGAATTGAGGTCCCAGTTGTAAGGCAAATATTTCACTTTGATTGTACTACGATTCTTCATGAGTTCCTCCAGACTTGCTTTCTTCTCCCCACTTGGAAAATGTTTCAGCACCCAATCCAAGGCCTAAAATTTTTGTAAAACGCACGTTACAAAACAAACAACAAAAAGTCCAAAAATCAAAACAAAACCCCTAAACATACAAAAAGTTAAAGGCAACAAAATCCTAAAAGGTGACAAAACAACAACAAACAATACTAGTGATGCGCTCGAATAGCACAAAATAGCGAAGCGAGCGATGCATGTTCCCTGTAATTGCAGCTATTCCATGCATGCTTGGTGTGACTGTCAAAGTGAGAAAACAATAGTGGTAGCTTTTTTCTATGATGAAGGCTCCTGGTACCGTAATCCTCAGGAATAAATAAATTAGGAACATTTAATGGCTTTTCAAAAGGAAAGATTCTTTACTTTGCTACCTGTTTCTGTTTCGTTTTAGCTCTCCTCCTCCTCCTCCTTGGCCCTGTCTTTTTCATTTCTTATATCTCTCCTTACTAATTTTTCTTCTGGAGTTTCTAACGCCCTCAAAGCTCTTGACGAGCGTTTCTAACATTTTGTCTCTCTTTCGCAGAATTTGTTTCACTGGGCATCGCTACTTCGTACGGCGGGTAAACAAAACAAAATGTTGCTAAGAAGGTTACCCGGCCCGCGCAAGCGCGTAGGAGAAAAGGTACACACGTACGCCCACGCAAGAAGAAAAACAATTTCTAGACCTAAATATATATATATATATCGCGAACTCATTAGAGAGTCAGCTCCGCTCGCTTCGCTGAATTACATTTCAGAAGACAGCAGGAATAATGACATGCTGTTTTATTGCCATTGTTTTAGCCTTATTAGTGCTGCTGTCGTAGTAACTGCATACCAGCATGATAGACGGACAGATGACACAAAATCTAAGCTATTTGATTGGTTGAATAGAATCAGATCATTATTCTCTTCATTCTCATAGTAATAGGGTGCATTCTTATTGAATGTACAAATGGTCTATAAGCAATAGTGACTGGCAGAAATTGAGATGTAGATAAACTTGAACTTACTAATTGGTTAGATCCTCCAAAGTCGCTCCTGTACCACTTGATAATGGATGTCAAATGCACCTAAGGAGTACATCGTGTAATAAAATATATTTACTCTTACAGTAGTACAAAATGATCGTTACTAAAACCTGCCCACACATTATAGGCACATCCACTATTGTTATGAGGAAGGCGTACCTCTCGTTTAGCCATGTCAATCTTGCATGCTTCTCCTTCAAGGAAAGACTCCACAGCTACATCCAGTTCCTCATTGATGTTCTGATGGAGAAATAAATAATGAATAAATGTGAATGACCCTATAAAGCACAACACAGCTATACTGTGGATTATTACAACATAGCTATACTGTGGATTACTACAATGGCAATATGACATATTATCTTACGAAATACATGAGAGAGGATGCATTTACACTCAAAGACTTGTGTTCACGCACATGTACTGTATGTGTATGTGCAAAAAGGAAACTAACCCCAGAGGAGTAAGTCTTGATGGGCGGGCAACTCTTAGCTCCACACACTAGGGCAAAGTGGACTCTAGGTTCAGGTGAGTCCAATGCTACCTTCAGCCTGGATCACAGGTTGTAGGAGGGAAAAATAATGAACGAATCAATTGGTCATAAACTAGACTATACTGTGTACATTAAAGACAGAAACTATTAATCCTCAGTAAGCATGCATCAATGATACTGTCAGTCAGTGTGTCAGTCAGTGTGTCAGTCAGTCAGTGTGTCAGTCAGTGTGTCAGTCAGTCAGTGTGTCAGTCAGTCAGTGTGTCAGTCAGTGTGTCAGTCAGCGTGTCAGTCAGTCAGTGTGTCAGTCAGTGTGTCAGTCAGCGTGTCAGTCAGTGTGTCAGTCAGTGTGTCAGTCAGTGTGTCAGTCAGTGTGTCAGTCAGTCAGTGTGTCAGTCAGTCAGTGTGTCAGTCAGTGTGTCAGTCAGTGTGTCAGTCAGTCAGTGTGTCAGTCAGTCAGTGTGTCAGTCAGTGTGTCAGTCAGTGTGTCAGTCAGTGTGTCAGTCAGTCAGTGTGTCAGTCAGTCAGTGTGTCAGTCAGTGTGTCAGTCAGTGTGTCAGTCAGTGTGTTAGTCAGCGTGTCAGTCAGTCAGTGTGTCAGTCAGTGTGTCAGTCAGTCAGTGTGTCAGTCAGTGTGTCAGTCAGCGTGTCAGTCAGTCAGTGTGTCAGTCAGTGTGTCAGTCAGCGTGTCAGTCAGTGTGTCAGTCAGTGTGTCAGTCAGTGTGTCAGTCAGTGTGTCAGTCAGTCAGTGTGTCAGTCAGTCAGTGTGTCAGTCAGTGTGTCAGTCAGTGTGTCAGTCAGTCAGTGTGTCAGTCAGTCAGTGTGTCAGTCAGTGTGTCAGTCAGTGTGTCAGTCAGTGTGTCAGTCAGTCAGTGTGTCAGTCAGTCAGTGTGTCAGTCAGTGTGTCAGTCAGTGTGTCAGTCAGTGTGTTAGTCAGCGTGTCAGTCAGTCAGTGTGTCAGTCAGTGTGTCAGTCAGTCAGTGTGTCAGTCAGTGTGTCAGTCAGCGTGTCAGTCAGTCAGTGTGTCAGTCAGTGTGTCAGCGTGTCAGTCAGTGTGTCAGTCAGTGTGTCAGTCAGTGTGTCAGTCAGTGTGTCAGTCAGTCAGTGTGTCAGTCAGTCAGTGTGTCAGTCAGTGTGTCAGTCAGTGTGTCAGTCAGTCAGTGTGTCAGTCAGTCAGTGTGTCAGTCAGTGTGTCAGTCAGTGTGTCAGTCAGTGTGTCAGTCAGCGTGTCTCAGTCAGTGTGTCAGTCAGTGTGTCAGTCAGTGTGTCAGTCAGTGTGTCAGTCAGCGTGTCAGTCAGTGTGTCAGTCAGTGTGTCAGTCAGTGTGTCAGTCAGTCAGTGTGTCAGTCAGTGTGTCAGTCAGCGTGTCAGTCACTTAACCATGGATCTAGAAGACAGTGACTTCCCAAGCACTAAAAGAGGAATTTTTATTCAGAAAAGCTAAGCATATTTTTGGCTATGTAATCACAAGATTTTGTATCGTGGTAAGCCCCTATCGTCATGTCACAATCACATGAGCAAATAATATCCTACTGCTTGCAGTAGTTTAGATTTATGCTGAGAAGTTTACTGAGTGCTGGAATTGGAGCTTAGTGTTGGAATTTATTTATTTTTTGTCCAAAATTGATTTTGTAACAGCTAGCTTAGCACTGAAGGTTGCACCCTAATTCATTTGAAATAACATTTTAGATAAGTTATAGCTGATAGCATCACTCCAACAACATTTCTATAACATCAAAAAGGTAAGCCATTGAATTTTTATATTGTTTAATGCCTGCTGTATCCAAATCTTGTTACAGGTCATTACCTGGGATCATCTCTGGAAAAAGGCCTCTTGAAGGCTCCAATTGGTTTTCTGTTGGATCTCAAGACGCCATTTTCAATATCATTGAGTGTGAAGACACGCCCACCAATAATATAGCTCACTGAGTTGAAAAACTGTGAAAATAAATAAATAAATAAAACTAACAATCACAATGCAAAATACATATTTTTAGAAGCTTTCTTCCACAGATGTAATTCGTAAATTTCCCACCTTAAATCTTTTCCAGATACTGTTTGGAGGTCCCTGAACCACAAATGCATGAATAACAAGAGCGTTATAAACGTTGATAAACAAAGCCGTCTTCTCCTCTCTGGTAAGGGACATCAGGTCCACGCGCTTGAGCTCGGCCGTGGCACGAACAAAAACCTCGAACTTCTTGCTCTGACTGATACCACGATAATCCACACTCTAGAAAAATAACAGGAAACAGATCAGCACAGCCACACCCACTATGATATGTAGGATCACAGCAACACAGCCACACCCACTATGATACATAGGATCACAGCCACACCCACTATGATACATAGGATGACAGCAATTGCTGCAGGAAGTACACAATGTGATATATTACTAGTGATGTGCTTGAGCACAAATGGCGAGCGAGCCTAAAGACTATAATATTTTTATATGAATGATTTTGACTTCTAACACTAAAGCTACTGAAAATAAGGTCCAGTTTGTTTATTTAGCATACAGGGTAAAGGGATTTCAGTACCATAGTAACAACTCGCTGCAACTGTTTGAATTGAAGGAAAACAACAACAACAAAACAATACACGCTATTTAAACGTTTTCTTTGTGATATTCTTTAGCTAAATAGTGGCTGTAAAACACAATGCTTTGACACAACTGGACATACACCTACACAAGACTTACCTTCGCGGTTAGTCTAGTGGACAATGCATTTCCAAGTAAATACTGTTGCGTATGGCTTATAACCATGCCAAATAGCGCATTGACTTACCACCGCCACTAACTCGAATAGAAATGGAAGTCCCGTAAGTTTTCACTTTTTAACTGCACCCGTAAAAGAATTCAAAATGGTAAACAATTCAATTTCTAGGGTGATACGGGTACTGATCGATAAACAGAGGATTCTGTTTAGTGAAGTTTGGGACGGGGTCGACCACCGAACTAACACAAAAACGCGAGGGTCAAAGTACAAAAATGCCTTACGTACGTCCAAACATATATATAAACAAACAAACATCCCCGATTTTCAATTGTGTTACCCCTGTAAGTGTCTCGCTCGCTACGCTCGCTCGCCAATTAGGATATATTTTTTGTACAAGTTGCTAATTGACACCTATGCCCACCACCCACGGTTCAACCTCTCCTACAAATGTCACTAGTCCAGCATCCCCCCCAGTAGTAGCGTGGACTACCATAGTTGATCCCACATCTCCCATACAAACTCCAAGCTACTAATAATGAGTGGGTGTCAACAGCCACGTGTCAAGCCCCTAATTCGACTTCTGAGGCCGATCTATAGTACACATTGACTTTGAATTTGGATCAGCTGTTTGTGCTGGACAACAGGACAACAGGATGAGGTGTACTCAACACAGTGTACTAGGATAGAGTACTCATTCACCTGGCAATGAAACAATGGATACTGTCCACTCACATCATCATCATCATCATAATAATAATAATGATAACAATAATAATAATTACAATAATAATAGTGTGTGTTCAATGATCAGATGATTAAATAAGACGTCCTTTTCTTAGCAAGAATACTATTTTCACTGCATCTGGCTCGTGAAAATAAATTAGCCTGCTTCTGAAATATTTTGTCATATCACACTCTGACTCTAGTTTAATTTCCCCTCTACTCTTCCTGAAGCCACGAGTAATGTTTAGCAGTACACTGCTGCCTTCGAGTGGTATGCTGATGAAGGCAAAGCACGTGGTACCATTATGGGAGAGAAGTATTGGCTCTTGTTAGCAGCTCCATAAAATGCTTATAATCCACTGCAATGTTCTGCCTTTTTAAAATTGAAAGATGTATACATAAGTATTAAGATCTGCTCCAATGTGGCTAGCTTGGGCAAGACAATTAATTTTTACCAAAATGCTCATCAATTTCAATATCTTATCAAACCCAAATCTAATTAGCCACACCCCCTTCAGATTACTAACTTATATTCTGCTAGTGGCGTGTGTTTCACTAATGACCAGCAAACAACACTTCATGTATTCCAATCAGCATACTCAGCCTTAACACATCACATTGCACTGAATTAATACCAAACACACACACAAACACATGAAGTTAGAATGTTCGCATACACACACACATACATACATGCGCATGCACATGCATGTGATTTTTTACGTACCAGTCCATCTGGTGAAAGGAAGTCATCGTAGATTTCCACAATATACTTCCTCAAATCCTGAGCCACCTCAGTTGCTATGGAATCACACAATGTATTAATTATAAAGACAACTAAACATTCCATCATCATTATTATTATTACTATTATTACTATTACTACTACTACTACTATTACTATTATTACTATGAAAAATTCTCAAAAGCTAACTCTAATTTTCTTAAGTATGCTCTAACCTAATTGTTAATTATAATGTGGAGCTTGGGGACTGGGCATTTTAATTACAGCTACAATAATGGTGATTATAATTTCCATTTTGGCAAATAATTAAGTAAGTTGTTTGTGTGTAAGAAGAAACAGATGTAGAACTGAATTATTGTACTTTCCAGCAACAACAGGCACAGTAACAACCACACTATAGGATAGAAAGGAGTATCATTATCCATAAGTAAAATTTAAGGGGGAAATGTAGTTGATGAATTGAAGCCAGGACTTCTGGTTTTATTCGCAGTGCTCTTACCTAGAGGTGTGGCAATCTCAGAGCACTGGCAACTAAAGCTACATATTTTCACAACTAAAACCAAGTCTTACACATAATTTAACCTTTGACCTCTTTGATTGAGAAAGTAAAATAGTAAAGGTCATACTATAGTAGTAATAACGTAGTTAAATTACAAATTAACGATTTGAAAACATTTACTGGATAATTACATTTACTTGATAATTACAAGTGAGTGATAATTAAAGAAAAAAGAGTATGAACCATTTACACAAGAAAACCATAGGGCCTTTTAAGGAGTGAAAATAACCTCCAAATGGAGGTCCCAGCAGTTCACTCGTGAGTGAGTGCTTATACGTACAAAAAACTAAATCACTCTCTTCACGTCAACACCATTTTTGATGAAAAGAGCCGGTCCCTATGTAAGGTTACTGGATGCAAGCGATGCACACCTTATCCTGTGACTAAACCACCAACTACGCCATGCCACGGTGGGGAATGAATAGTTTCCTTGTTCGTCGAAATCTCTTACCACAACCGTAACTAGTAAAGCCAGCGCTACTCGTGGACACACTCACCAACACATGGTGCATGCCCAACATCATTATTTCATCCACACACATTTACTATGGAGTACGACTTCAGAGTCACACGTGGTTGCCATGAGAACCACGGTGCACAATGGGGTGGTCGTGAAATTTAAAAAAAATTCAAAAATTCAAATTCAAACTTAATTCGAATCTGTAGTAGAACTAAACGACAAATTCTTACAATTAGTGTGAATTCAATGTATGTATGTATACTATATATGTATACTATAATATATGTACGTAACTAAAATCAAATGTAGAATTCTAATGAGTAAATATATACAATATAGGCCATCAACAAACTTCACAGGCTAACACGCCTATACTGTATGTATACATACTAGGTCTAGGGATGCAGGCATAGGAGAGCTAACTAACTCACCAGGTCTAGGGATGCAGGCATAGGAGAGCTAACTAACTCAGAGCTAACTAACTCACCAGGTCTAGGGATGCAGGCATAGGAGACCTAACTAAGGTCTAGGGATGCAGGCATAGGAGAGCTAACTAACTCACCAGGTCTAGGGATGCAGGCATAGGAGAGCTAACTAACTCACCAGGTCTAGGGATGCAGACATAGGAGAGCTAACTAACTCACCAGGTCTAGGGATGCAGGCATAGGAGAGCTAACTAACTCACCAGGTCTAGGGATGCAGGCATAGGAGAGCTAACTAACTCACCAGGTCTAGGGATGCAGACATAGGAGAGCTAACTAACTCACCAGGTCTAGGGATGCAGGCATAGGAGAGCTAACTAACTCACCAGGTCTAGGGATGCAGGCATAGGAGAGCTAACTAACTCACTAGGTCTAGGGATGCAAGCATAGGAGAGCAAACTAACTCACCAGGTCTAGGGATGCAGGCATAGGAGAGCTGTGCATTGAGAGCTCTGGCGTAGCCATCACTCAAGAGCCGGTAGAACAGACGCTCATCTTTGAAATCATGATCAAATGTCACATGATTGAAGAAATGTCTTTTGAGAAGTTCGTTACCCAGGGCAACTGCTTCTTCACGAGCTGCAAAAAAAAAAATCCCAATCATGTTGTCATGGTAAGACATGGGCAGGTAATCTCAGCATTAATTTATGTAAGGACAGAAGAAATATAAAATAGCAGCAACCACGTGATCAAAATTTAAGGATCGAGTGATAATACAATACATCACTGGGACATGTAACTAATGCCTTAGGAGAGATTAAAATTTTCAGTACAATTAATGAATGAACGGATGAATGGATGAATGAATGAATGAATGAATGAACGGATGAATGTTGCTTATGTTGCATCTAGAGACACCAACTAAAATAGCCTGATGATACACTCATAAAACTTAGAGACAAACATCTGGCAATCATGTAAACTGCAAATTCAATCACACACACACACACACACACACACACACATCTGCTGGGGGGGAGGGGGTGAGTTGTTGTAGTTTTGAAATATAATTTGTACATACCTCCCTCATACATAAATGAAGGGTTGTATTCTATATTCTCAGTCTTACATTTCAGGTCTTTATATTTGACAAGCCAAGTGACCAGATCTTTGCCCACAAAGGAGTTCCTGTAGGAGATGAGTCTGTAGGTGTGAGTACTAATGAGACCACTCTTGTCTCTGAGATCTCTAATGATAGCTGCCATTTCATCTGGGGTGCATTCTGTGCAGTCTTCTTCTGAACCTAAGATTGAATACACACAAAACCACCTCTATAAAGTGGTTTCCTGATGTGTCAACGTGCACTGAACAAGAAGTAGTGGGTTTACTCTCATACAAAATCTTCCATCTCCTGAGTGATGTATTCCTATTATTATGAGCATACATAATATCATTTAGTCTGAACATTTCTCATATCTGATAATGAGAGATCATGAAAAAAAAACTATTCGAAAGTAACTAAATTTTAGTTACAAATATACACTGTAACTACAACTAAATTCTAGAATAAAGTATTGTAAAATAATTACAATTAAAACTAATCTCCTTTCTAAGATTACATGAAACTTCACTGGCACACTATCAAGCTACCACTTCTTTAGCCAGACGATAGCTAACTCAGACACATGAAGCTAAAACCAATAATTGTCAAAATCGCGGATAACTAATGCATAGTCAGCAGTATAATATTTAGGAATTCATACAGGATTTTTCGCAGGGGGGGGGGGAGGGATTTTGCTGAGTCGCAAAAAAAACTGTTTATCTACATAATATGGTCAAATCATGACCGTGAGACTGACTTGACAAACTATATAATAGTTAGGCGCCGCCTCCGAGACCATTTTTAGGGTCTTGGAGGCTTTAGGCTTTTATATCCCGAGTGCAGCGAGGCCACTGCTTAGGCCTGAGGGACCCTAAAAACAGTAGTTCACGATGGCTGCACAGTGCCTAACTAATTTAGAATGTAGCAACTGCTCTTTAACAATGCAATAGGAGGGACTCTAAGCGCAATCGGAGGGACACAAATTGACCCTGCCCTCAAAGTGGGGAGACTAAGTTTATAGTGTTCCTCTCTGGAGGACCTGAGCAATATAAAGTCTCTCTGTCACTATACAAACACTACAGCATCTATGCTTCAATACGAATAAGTATTGAAGGACCAGAACTAACAAAAGTTGATTTTGAAGAAGTGTAACTAATCTTAGTGTAAGGCTATTTATAACTTTTCTGAAGAGTTCAGTTGGGGGAAAAAAATTAGGGGGAGGGGGGGGGGGAATCCCAGGGCTCCCATAGTTTGTATGAAACCCTGATATTGGTGGGCGGAGTCAGTAATTTACCGCCATTGGTGTGAGCTGAAGCAGCGGTTGTCAGTTCTGTGCAGAACACTTGCTCACACTTGTGTTAAGTTAAAGTTTTAGGGAAGTCGTATTAGGAGGAGCAAATAATTATAGCTAAACTATAGGTCGGCAATTGTCGGGTCTACCCGGCCGGTTCCGCCACTCCTCATTCATACAGTTTGATAACTGAACTGAAACTATTCACCTTCAAACTGCATGCAGAATAGAAAAAAATGCTGTATTCTAGTAAATACTTGTGAACCACTAGGATGATGCATTAGATAAACTAAAAGTCTATACTTTAATGGTCATATCAAAATCATGCTATCAATACATTACTAATAAGGCACACATACCTCAACAGAATATATTAATACCATATGTCACACCAATCCTAATTCACACAAATTGGTTAACATAGGTGTGTTCAATGACAAACCCACCGTACTACTACACCACACAAACTGGCATTCAGGATTTCAACTCAAGCACCCTATGCACCTTCTTTTGATGACCCTGTACCAGATCACATGTAACTGCAATAAATTTGTGGTGTAAGCCATTCCAACCATTCCAGACTGCACATGCCACTGATACCTTGCCAGTTTATTCATACCTCTAAGTGAGGGGTGGCAGACCTCTCAACTCTCACGCATTCTGCGTGAGTCACACGCATTCCATCATTTAATCACGCTCACATGCATTGAAGTTATAGTCTCATGCAATTTTAGTAGATTTCAATAATGTGGGCGTGGTTGAACTATTGCGCAACACGAATCGAAAAT
>WLWD01002798.1_pt1 | contig 43725 bp, 42 predicted proteins | sample 6712731 | NCBI WGS metagenome assembly WLWD01 (sample SAMN12718690, study PRJNA576275) | sponge metagenome | isolation source: marine sponge | host: Mycale hentscheli | place: New Zealand: South Island, Marlborough, Capsize Point | collected 2014-11-01 | reverse complement strand
TTGTTTTGTTGTTGTTTTTTTCCTTCAATTCAAGCAGTTGCAGAGAATTCTGAAATCCCTTCACCGTGTATGCTAAATTAAAAAACTGGACCTTATTTTCAGTAGCTTCAGGAAGTCAAAAAATAGTATAGAATTTAGGCTCGCTCGCCATTTGTGCTCAAGCACATCACTAGTAGTAGTAGTAGTAGTAGTAGTAGTAGTAGTAGTAGTAGTAATATCAAAGGTGAGAGCACATTCAGATTTGTGACCATAAAATTGGAGCTTCATACGCAGCTTATAACTGTAAATCAATATCAAGTTACCCTTAGTTACAATCAAGTACATGTGATACATTAAAGCTCACACAAACAAGTAGTTAAATAACTCAATTTTTTTTTGCATGTCTGCAATTACCCAACAATGTCACGTCTCTGATACTTTATAGATACTGGCTTTGCAATCATATTGTCCAAGCGCCTCCATTATTTATAACTAGCAAGTACTCCGCCACATAGTGGAGCCTGATGTCTTAACTTTTGTAAATTAGGAATATCATAAGGTTGTTTTTTTGTTATTATCCTCTAACACTTAGTTTAACGACATAGGTTCATGCTTCAATCACTTACTTTTCTTGACTCATGCATTCGTGAATACACACACCACTATTGTTCTCCTTCCTGAGCCATCTGAGATCTTTTTAAGTTCCTCCTTTCCTCTCTTCAGCTCTAAGCTTCCTTTTGCCATCTCTCCTGCTTCTCTATCTCTCAGTTACCATGATAGTGGACTTAAGCTTTATGAAGCTATTGCCTTCTCTTTGAACTTTCTCGCCGTCCTTTCCTCACCTCACCTGCTTTCAGCTACAATAGTGATGATGCTTTACCAACTTGGTTCAGCTAATGGGTCATTCATACCACCGTCATGGTTACTGACACACAAGCATATTATTATAATTTATGTTCAGAAATAACAATAACAACAACAACAACAACAACAATAATAATAATAATAATAATGAAGCTCCAAGGTAACGTTCTCTGCTACTATACACTAGTGGCCATTAAATCGTTTCTCAGATCAATCAGGCATCAATATAGCTGTGCAATGAACACAGTAGATGTAAATGTTGTCCATTCATAGAGAACTAAACATGCAAGGGACGCTCATCGATAGTTTCAACACCTTCCAGCAACACTCCGTTAACTTCTCGGCATAAAGCAAAAACAACTGTATACAGCAAAAAAATAACAGCTCACATGATTACGATGTTAATAAAGGAGACATTACCCACAAAAGCTAGTATCTAAGTAAGTTCATACCTAAATCAATGTTGAATTGTCAGTAATCTCCAAAATCAGAACGTGACAGACAGACCGACAAACAGACAGACAGGATGACTGCTATAACCCTCTTGTGCATGGCACTGAATGGTGTGGGAAGCCACCTGTCCAGACACTTTGCATCATCCTACAGGAGAAGCATGTTGTGTGGCATTTTTTTCAGAAAACAGGAAGTCCAGGAAATAGTTGCATTTAACGCCTAACTACCATTTGCAACCGGTGGTAGTCGAGTCCTTTGGGAGCTATTGGCCCATCTACTCTTGCTTCCTTAAGACTCTAGGCAGGCGTGCCTCTGGCAACTAGTGAACCACGTGCTACTAGCTACCTCCTGTCAGTGGCAGTTCAGCGAGGGAACGCCGCAGCCGTTTCGGGTTGTGCCGACCCACCCATTGACTTTACTTAATTTAAAATTGCTATTATTATCACCATCCTTATCATTATGCTATTATTATTATCATTACCATATTATTTTTTTTAATTGGTAATGAGTTCAAAATATAATATAAATTGAAAAAACACAAAATAATAATAATAATAATAATAATAATAACAGTTGCTGCTATCATTAATCCTCCTCTCACCTCTGCTATTTAATATACAACTCCATACTAAAGTGAAATAATACTAATACTATAACTCCATACTTGATCCACTGAGTGAAGAATTGGCAGCATTGGTGAAGCCATAGCCATTAGATAGAATAGTAATAAGTAGTTCTCCGGACACAGCTCCGAACATGAACGTATACACCCATCGTTCAGGAGTGGACTGGATCAGATCGACAGGTCTGCATATATATACAATGTTCAACAAAACTACTCAAGCAAGTAAGAAAGCAACATTACAATTTATCTGTTACTTAATCATGTTAGCCACTAAGAATTAAACTTTGTTCAGATGAAAATATGAGTGGGTATCCAGATCTTTGAGTCAGACCATCGAGTTATGCATATTACAAATATGTAGGCTGAATGGGCTGGTCATTATTATTATTACTATTATTATTATTACATACATGACTATGCCAGGTCTGCTGTATTTACGCCACTTCCGTTTTCGCTTCTGAATAAAGCTATAAACAACCACCAAAATAGCCTAAAAAACAAACATATTTTCTTTATTAAATAAAATAGCTGGTCAGGACAACCAGCTGATTTCTATTCAACTTACTGAAAGGAAAAGGGACACATAAAGCAAAATATTATCAGCATCTGTAAGTGCACCTCCTAAACGACAGGCTACCCTGCAAAATAAATGTACTAACGTCTCATCGTGAGATAACTAATAAGCATGGCGGGTACCTCGAACCCGAGTCAGGCAAGGTCACTGGAAATATTGCAGTTCTGACACCTGTCAAATTGAGAAACTCCATAACCAGTTCCGCTTTAACATGAGAAAAGAATGATCGCCCCCATAGCAATATTGTTGTCAGAACAGTGCAGGCGACCCGTTCCTAATTTCATCAAGCGACTAAAAAACAACAACAAAAAAACAAAAAAAAACGCGATGCAACACCGACTACCCCGCCACAATAACAAAATTTATTTGATTCACAAATATATTTGAAGGATGGAATGCCACACAAAAACATATCAATCTTCACTGTCTACAGTTTTTGTTTCCATTCCTAAAAACAACAACAACAAAAAGCAGGATAACAACAATTTATATTAAAGAAGTGCAGACTTGCCTTTGCAGTTGCCTGCTTCAACATATGTCACTAGAGTATAGAACTTGTGAGGGGAATCTTCATCTTCATTCCTTTTTCGATTACATCTCACCCGAATGCGATAGCGAACATTCCTACACAATTGTAATATATTTCAATATGACTTCTTGTAGTAAGTTTTAACATTAAAAAAATAATACAAAAAACAAACATTGGCTCTGAAAACTGTCAGTCACAGTCACCCATCACCACCCAAACGCCTTCTGGTTTACTAGATTCACATCTAAAATGCCAAAGTTACTGTTAATCCCGGTCTACTACCTCAAAATTTGACCACTCGGTTGCCATTTTGAGTCAAAACTCGGGACTTTGTGAAAGCTACCACAATGTTGACACTGTAGCCTTAGAGATACCGCCGCAAGGAGTTTGAAAATCACAGACTAGACAAATAGCTAACTTCTTGAAGGCTACAGCGTTCAAGTGAGGCAACGCGGACAACAATAAACAACAATTTTCCAGAGGCAATACTTCAAACCGTCATACAGTGGTGAAAGGGTTACACAAATACACTTCATCCCTCACAAAAAAAAAACTGGAAGCATAACAAAAAGAACAAAAGGAAAAACAAAACAAAACAACAACAAAAAAAAGGGGGGGGGGAAAAGCCCTAACAGCATAAGTTCCACATAAAATGCTTCATTTAGGCAGTACTTACTCTTTCCCATGTGAATTATCTCTCGTATACCCTTTCCCATGTGAATTATCTCTCCTATACCCTTTCCCATGTGAATTGTCTCTCCTATACCCTTTCCTAACAATACATAGTTCATATATTAAGCAGGAACACCACTCATACCTGATTCCTCTACTCCACACAGCCTTGTTTAGCTTGGTGTCGATTCTCACATCTGGAGTCTTCATTTGCTTCTCAGCAAACTTCCTAATGGCCTTAATAGCCCTGGGAGCCCGCTTCTTAAAGCCACTACAAATAAAACCGACCAAGTGCACTTTTATTAGGATAGTCCTAGTAAAACTAGAACGACAAAAAAAACCTGCTTTCAGATCATTATAACATTAATTCTCGTTACTACCATCCACCACTCATAAGCTAACCATCTACAAATGTAACGTACACTCCATGGATATATTTGTGAAGATGGACCGTATATTCCCTTGTCACGACTTCTTTCAGAGCCGATCTCTTCTTGTCCGATTTCTGAGGCATCTGTATAAAGTGTGTGCAGACCGAAATAAATCCCTACTGCAATGGTAGCGAAGGATCGATGAAGATCCTGAATGACTTACTAACCTTCCCTTATCCCTGCAAACACGTGGCTCGCGCAAAGAAAGACGCAAGGAGCGCGCGATTAAATTTATATGTGCGCAACTGAGAGAATCTTGTAATACAATTTCCAGTTGATTTTGTTGAATTAATAAATAAGTACAATCGATAGGAAGTATTCAAATGATTAATGTTTGTCTTTCTTTTTTACTAATCTACTACTACTTTTCTTGGTAGATTTGGTTGTGGATGAACCTCCTCCAAAGAAATTGGTAAACATCTCTTCCATGCTTGGTAGGGAAGCTCCTGGTTGCTGCATCATGCTCATGGACTCCTGCATTTCCTAATATTTTCAACAACAACAACAACAACAACAACAACAACAATAGAATAACCAATAAAATTGATTAGAATAGCCAATAAAATATTCTTTGGATCTGAGATTATATTGTAATAACTAGCTAGTGTATAGTAAGTAGCGCTGAGGGTTCACACCTGTGGAGCTTAATTTTAATTATGAGTCAACAACATGAAGTTGCTTGCAGTGAAAGGGCCAGATCCAAGTGAATAGCTGAAGTGGATGAAGATAGAAAGAAGAGTCTTGAAGGCACATGGCCAGAAGAAAAGCAAAGAAGATTATCACATAATTGTTTAGGAAAATGAAAATTGCTGTCATTTGTGTTATGTACAATTTGGCATTACTTTACATCATTAAATTCTTGACTTCATAGCCCATAGTGTTCCCAAAACTAATCCCCACATCGCTCCAGCATTGTGTGTATGTGTGTGTGTGATGTGTGTCTTCAAATAATGCCATAAGCATGTTTGCCATTGTGCTATTAGAGCACACCACCTGTGTATATATGTAAGTTTAGATAATGTGCTGTACTCAAAAGCTACTTCTACAGCAAAGTAGTGCTATCTTTGAATAAACAACAGTTACCAACCCTCAGTACAATTTTGTTTTAAATTTCTTTACACGTAAGCTTTATTCTATCAATAGTGACATGCCCACCAATACTGCAACAACATAAGTAGAGTAAGATAAGTGCTCAATTTTGATTTTCAAGTATATTGCTCTAAAAATCAGTGAAAAACTTAATCTAATCTATCAATAACTAATAACCCCAATGATAAAATTTAGGTTTTCTTGTAATTTCAATATCATCAAAGTTGATAGATATTGTTACCATGCAGAGGGGGACAAGACAGAAGCTACAAATGCAATTACTTTCTTTATAATATTATCTTCAACGTAAGTTACCTTTTGAGTATCTGGATCCATGCTTTTCATCAGTCGTGGTATTATTAACATCAGAATAACTGGCGCAACCAAAAGTAAAACCTATGACAATAAGTTACATCCTTCAAAAATTGCAAATAGTCGTATTTTAAATTTCTTACCATGGGATTTTTCAACGTGCTTAATAAACTCCAACTTTCCCTTTTTTCAAAAAAAGTTGACTGACTCTCAGCTTTAAATTTTAGAGGGTACGTAATATGTGCTACAGCTTTAGTCTTCAGTAAGTTCACCTTTCTTGCTCTCACTTTACCAGTTTTACTGCTGATATCCACTCGAACAGGTTCAAAGTTGAAATTGGAACAGTAAACCTCCACAAGATAACTTCCAGGAGGTACATTGAGTATTTTAAAGTCACCAGTATCCTTCAGAAATGCACAATATTCTCCTCCATTCAGGCACACTCTTGTTTCTTGGATCCATTTGTCCGATAGTCTACGAGTAACCTGAACTTTTCCTTCTATTTTTTGAAGAATGTCTTCTTTTGGTGTACCCTGAGAAGGTGCTTCATTAGTACAATACGAAACGGTTAGAAAATACAGTAACAACAACGATCTCAGCAACGCAGGCATTGACACGATTCCTTCAATGGGCTCCAATAAGAGAATATTTCACTGCGTTGTTTTTTTGACCACGTGACCCAGAAAGCCAATTAGTGGTTACGGGAGATGGTGTGAGTAACGATCCGGTTACACCTTACACAGAGTAGGGTATCCATTCGAGTCAGTCTCAGGCATTTCCGGGGAAGAAACTTTATCCTCTTTGATGTGCTCACCCATTCAGCAGCTACAATTCATTCTGCTAGTCAGACATAATTTACACAATTGTATCCATGCTTGTGGAAATATTTTAGTCCTTTCTGTCAGCTAGGTATGCCTGAATTTTGTGAGGCTGCAATAATTAGTGGTGTTGGCCTAGTAATTCCACAAGGATGGTGTAGGAAATTGCAAGCAAAGTGACACTTGTATCCAATATTTGGTATCGACCTAACTATAGGTTCTCAATATTCATTGTTCTAATTATATCCAATATTTGGTATCGACCTAACTATAGGTTCTCAATATTCATTCTAATTATATCCAATATTTGGTATCAACCTAACTATAGGTTCTCAATATTCATTCTAATTATATCCAATATTTGGTATCGACCTAACTATAGGTTCTCAATATTCATTCTAATTATATCCAATATTTGGTATCAACCTAACTATAGGTTTTCAATATTCATTCTAATTATATCCAATATTTGGTATCAACCTAACTATAGGTTCTCAATATTCATTTATAAAGGGGAAAACTGAGGCAAGATTTAGATGTGCCAATGAATTCATTTAATTACATGTTAACTTGATCATGAATATAGGCCATGTTGATGTCATTATTAATGATATCATCTGTATTAGCTAATACCAAGTAGACATGACCGAGTGGAGTTTTATTCTTCAGTCATCGTTTATAGTGGAAATGAAACTAGCCTGGAAGTGAATATGATTGTTCACTTGCATGTACCTTACACACATTATAGCTAATGTATCAATAATTATAATAATAATACATTAAAAATACCAGACTTTCTCTTAGTGAGTAACTGTGTCAGTGAATTGGATGAAGTGTAAGTGAATTGGATGAAATAATAACACTTCATAACATGCACGTTGTACAAGCTACAGAATCGTGCGTATAGTATACCGTTGTGGGGAGTGGCTTATGTCATCCGGAGTATTACCACTCCTGGTCAGCAGATTGCTCGCGAAGGAAATGGCGCTAGGTAAAGGCTTGAAGACTGTAATAGTGACTATTGTAGTCCTCGTTGCGTGCTTTGCTAATGGCGACGATACGTACACGCTAGATGATTCTCCAGGCCTGGGTAGAATGTTCGATGGCATTGGAGGACTCAGCGGTGGAGGAGTGAGTAATAAAATTGTACTACTTGCTACGCTGTCATACTGCTCGTCTATGAATATTATTGAAACGGCAATTTTTTTTTTGGCTTACTCTGTAGCTTCCCATGTAGCACACTTTCCATAAGTTGTGTAAATTTTTTTAATTTAAATTCCAATGGGGAGTCTTTAAACTTATGCAATATTCATATTGATAGGCTACATCAAGGTTGCTGGTGAGCTATCCAGACAAGCAGAGGAGTGAGGTGCTGGATTATCTGTTCAAGGTATGTTTACGCCAATACACACACTGTCAAGTGTATAAGTGATGATGTGTGACATTGTTTGTGGTTAGCCTAATTTCAGTGCTTCCTTACAAATTCTGAAAGTCGAGATCGGAGGGGATGCGCAGAGTACAGGTGAGGTGTGGATTCGTCACTGATGAGTAGGTGTGGCTACTGATTAGTGCTGGTGGTTTGGTGGTGCTTGGCAATGTACCTAACCAATGCCTGTTGTTGCTTTGACACCATCCAGACAGTTGCCAGGGAGATAGGTTTGTTTGTGTTTTTTTTATCTAAGTACACAGCAAGTGTGGAGATACTTTAGTCCTGCTTAGAGTTAACACATATTTGCCTGGGTGTGGTCACTAAATCATTTATACATATCCTAGCACTTTACTTAACAATATTTCTTGTTGTTATTGGCGAGCGAGCGGAGCGAGCGAGACACTCTCAGGGGTAACACAATAGAAAATCGGGGATATTTGTTTATTTATATATTTGGACGTACGTATGTCATTTTGTACTTTAACCCTCGCGTATTTTTGTGTTCGCTCCGTGTTCGACCCCGTCCCAAGCTTCACTAAACAGAATCCTCCGGTTTAGCGATCATTACCCGTATCACCTTAGAAATTGAATTGTTTACCGCTTTGAATTGTTTTACGGGTGCAGTTAAAACTCAAAAACTTATGGGAGCTCCATTTCTATTCGAGTTAGTGGCGGTGGTAAGTTAATGCGCTATTTGTCACAGTTATAAGCCCTACTCAACAGTATTTACTTGAAAATTCATTGTCCACTAGACGAACCACGAAGGTAAGTCTTACGTAGGTATGTTCAGTTGTGTGAAAGTATTGTGCATTACAACTACTATTAAGAATATCACAAAGAAAATTTTAAATAACGTGACTTGATTTTGTTGCTTCTTTTCAATTCAAACAGTTGCGGGGAGTGGTTACTATGGCATTGAATCCCCTTTACCGCATATGCGTAATTTAACGACTCGACTTTATTTTAGTAGTTTGAATAACAATAGTGTAGTTTAAGGCTCGCTCGCCATTTGTGCTCAAGCACACCACTAGTTAGTGTTGTTGTTTTCCGACTAACATTAACTTGGAATGTTAATTAAGTTGTTGTTGTTTTATTTTTGTGTGTGTGGTTTAGATGGTACGGAGTCCTCTCACATGCACAGCCAGAATGACGAGAACTACGAGAGAGGCTACGAGTGGTGGCTCATGCAAGAGGCAAAGATAGTAAGGTGTGGTCAACACTATTGGTGCACCGTGTAAAGTAATAATATCTTTGCAGAGGAATCCAGACATCAAATTGTACGGACTCTCATGGGCCTATCCAGCATGGGTACGTAACTATAAGACCATGCACCTGGTTGTGCAGTTAGCGCGCACAAATGTACTCACCATTAGTAACTATATCCCAGCTGCCCTTTTCTGATACATTTTTTGACTGAAGAAAAGATGACATTTTTTTAATTCACTGTTGCAAAATATATTCTGAATGTTACATAAGCAACCTGCAGCATAGATTTGAGGTGGAAATGATTTTTACGACCATTAAATATCAGTATGTAGTAGTTAATCAGTCCTGAAGTTATCAGGTTAACTGATATAAATTCAAAATGCTCGTATTGTGTGTATTGCCTTTACAGTTGCAGCATAAAATGAAATAATTGGGGCATAAACAGTTCCTAGTAAGACAGGTGATAATCAAGCCTGATTAGTGGGGGCACGTACGCACTTGTATTGTGTGATATTCATCAATCGATTAAGCAATCTTACTTATTGATCTTGTATTATCTATTGATTTCAGGTTGGTAATGGATCTAACAGTAGTCCGTATGCATGTCCTAATCTCACCGCCAATTATATACTCAAATGGCTGCAAGGAGCAAAGACTTACTACGACCTCACCATCGATTATGTTGGGGTAAGATTAGAGTTTTTTAAATTTTTTATTGGAGAGCGAGTGATGTGAGCAAGACACTGTCAGGTGTAACTCCATTCAGGTTTCAATGTATATGTATGTATAGTATGTAAAACTAATTTCATTGCATACGCCACTAATTACACAAGTTAATAAAGAGTCTTAAAAAAAATATGTATAATGGACTTGCTGATCACTTGGAGCAGACTCAAAACAGCCTTGGGGCAGACCTAAGACGCTTGACCCTTTGTCAATTGCCTTATGCATAGCGGATACTGTAAGACAGCACTTCTCTTTACTTGACTGCAGTGTGTTGCTATAGTGTACTACAAAGCTGTGGTCAAAATGAGTACTTTTCGACTTCTGTGTGCTTCAAAACGTTAAACAACACAGGATTCAAGAACTAGAGGTGAACACTATCGAATTTAAGCTAAGGGTTGTGGGTCATGGTGAGTTCTCTCTTCTTAGCTTATGAATCATAATTAATATAATGGAGATAAAATTGAAGGTTTGTTTCTTGAATGTAAGCAAATACTTTTTTTTTATAATAGCTAGGCTAGCTCACTTACGATTTGTCTGAAACACCACTTATTCAAACTTTGAAACATGAGATTTTAGAGCTACATTAGTGTTCATGTGATTGTTATTATTGTTGTTGTTGTTGTTAATATTATTTATTATTATTGTTACATTATTGTCGTTGTTGTTTGTTGTGCATTAGATCTGGAATGAGCGTGATTATGACTCCACCTACATCAAGGTGAGTGTGCTCTGGTAGAGATATGTCAGTAGTGGCTGATTTTAAATACCAAAGTTTCTGACTTTACCCATTTTTATGATATTTTTCTCACAAAAGTTAAGTCTCCATGACAGCAATAGATTCACAGAATTCACTCTTGTTTTGTTTAGTTTTTTTCTTTTTTTACTCTTTTTTTTTTTAATTGTCTCCTCGTATCTACTGAATTACTAGTGTATGTATGTACATCTTTATTGCCTAATTAGCAATCTACTTTTATTATTCTTTAGACTCTGAGGACAGTCTTGAACCAGAATGGCATGAGTAAGGTAGAGATTGTGGCAGCCGACGGCTCCTTCAGCAAAATAGCCACCAACGTTCTCTCTGATGATGAGCTCAGGAAAGCTGTTAGTATACTTGGGTAGGTAAAGTGAAACCATTTGTTGATGATTATTTGGTAATTTTTTATTTTATTTATTTTTATTGGTTTTGGAACATCATGAGTCAAAGAAACGAAGAAGTAAAATCTTTATTTACCTAAGCTATTATTATTGTTTATTATTGTTGTTGTTGTTATTATTATTATTATTATTAAATGTTGATGCACAACATTGCCTATTATGTATGTGTACTCTTTAGCGCTCACTACCCGGGAACTGTTAGTACTGATGACGCTCAGAAGTCTGACCTGCCACTGTGGGCTTCTGAGGATTACAGTACCTACAATGATGATGTGGGGGCAGGATGCTGGGCAAGGGTAAGTTCCTATTCATTATGGGCCCAATGTAGAGAAAGGAGTAACCGTTGCACATGGTTGAGAGTACCTTGTTAGTATTGACTGACTCTGACTATCTCCTGTTTTATAATTTCTTTCCTACGCTTTAGATTCTCAATCAGAATTATGTGAATGGTAACATGACAAGGTGAGTGAGGTTGTGTGTGTGTGTGTGTGTGTACGTGTGTGCATGTATGTATGTGTGTTATGCTCATACTAAAGAAATCAATGCTCCATTATAATGAGGGATGCTTTACTTTCTGCTTTTCCAGCACCATCTCTTGGAACTTGTGTGCCAGCTACTATGAAGGTCTGCCATACTTTAGAGACGGACTCATGACTGCAGTTGAACCTTGGTCTGGCCACTATGATATCAATGGACCTATATGGGTCTCAGGTGTGTGTGTGTGTGTGTGTGTGTGTGTGTGTGTACATGTGTACATGTGTATACCTCCTGATTGTGTTTGTCAATGATGCATGTGAGTATAGTGACTGTGTATGTGTGTATTGTATGTAGCCCACACCACCCAGTTCACCAAGCCAGGCTGGTACTATCTGCAGCATGGCAGTGGAGTAGGTCACCTCGAACACGGGGGCAGCTACGTCACCTTCTTCGACACCGTCACGGGGGAATTCACCATCGTCATAGAAACAATGGTGAGGTGATAGTGAAAACTGACGTGTTTCCATTTGTGGCACATCTTGTCTTTGTGATGCAGTCTCACGATGAGTCTGTCTGCATCCGACCTTCTCTATCCCCGTACACAGTGGACACAAACCAAACTGCCATTTTCAGCCTCAAGGGAAGTCTTGTAAGTCCATTCTATACTTATGTGTGTGTATGTATGATAAAGCTGCAACTGTTGGTGATACCAGTCTACCTTCCCAAAAAGCCCAGATTTTTTTCCTTTTATGAAAAAAAAAGAAGTGAAATTTAGGTGGACCTGTATTAGAGTTAACCAGTAAGCAGTGCCTCTACAAGCCACTGTATTATTGTGTCCTTCCTTGTGTCCCAGGCGTCTGCCAGTTCTCTAAACTTGTGGGTATCTGATGTCAAGAAAGAAGATTACTTCCAGCAGATGAAGCCTGTCTCAGTGAGTCTCATATCCTCTGTAGTTACTGAAATCCTTCACACATGTCTTCTGTCATTACTTTTCTAATCAATATAACATCTATTGTGTGGATTTTAATAGTTAGAAATGGCTGTACTGCTATGAGTAATCCATAATATAACAATCAGCCTATGAGTCTGTAGTTTAGTGTGTTTGTTTGTGAGTGTGTGTGTTTGGTGCACGTGTTTGTGTGTGTGTGTGTGTGTTTCCAGGTGACTGGTGGTCAGTTTAACCTCACTCTGGACGTAGATCACGTGTACACCTTGTCCACTAGCACTGGTCAGACTCACGGAGACTATCCTGACGTGCCAGTCTCGCAAATCTTCCCCGTCCCTTACAGTGATGACTTTGAGAGTGAGTATATGTGTACTTCTGTGTACACTGTGCTTGTTGCTTGTTTGTTGTTGTTGTTGTTGTTGTTTATATGCACTCCTCACATACAATTTGTTCTACATTTTATTTTAAAGAATATTCCCTCAACAGTGAAGCAAGTCTGTTTGCCGATCAGAGCGGAGTGTTTGAAATAGCATCTTCAGACAACAACCAGTATATGACTCAGGTACTACAGTGTGTGTGTGTGTGCGCGCGCGCGTGTGTGTGTGCGTGCGTGCGTGTGTGTGTGCGTGCGTGCGTGTGTGTGTGTGTGTGTGTGTGTGTGTCGTTCATAAATTGTTGACCATGTCGTATCTCTTTCCCCCGGGTGTTGTTGTCGTGTGTAGGTTGTTCCCGAGCGTCCCATCACGTGGTGTGATGACTCTGATCATCCTGTCACCATCATTGGTAACATGTCCTGGTGAGTGGTGGATGAGAAGAAGAAAGAATTATTTCTCTCTTTCACAGGCTTAAAAAAAAACAAAAAACAATTCATAATTTAAAACTGTTTGGTCGCCACTGGAAATCGAACCCAGGACCGCTTGCTCCTGGTGGTGATCAAACATTTTATTATTCTGTATTGTTGTGTTTTTTTTAAGCCTGTGAAAGAGAGAGAATACATCTAATGAGTAAAAGAAGGCTGAGAAAGAAATTGTGAAGAAAGAATCAGTAGTAACTGTATTAAATATATAGCATATTAGAAGATGATAGAGCTTTTTTTATTTTTTTTATTTACGGGTACCCTTGGTCCCACTCTGCCTGCATGAACAAGCATTGACTTATTATTTGCAAGGGTCTGCAGGTTCTGAATCACCCAATTTGCCCATTGTGCAAACCAGACATATATTTCATGAAAGTCTAAACAACTCAACTTAATGGTATTGTGTGGATCGCTTTCGCCCACATTCTTTTATTCCAATCTAAAGATACAAGTTCATTGATGATAACTAGCATCTTTTAAATTTATTAAATCTGCACGGATCAAGAGGTGAAGATGTGAAGATTAAGTGAGCTTTGATCGAGTCCTTTGTTGCCAAGGTTGTAATGTGCTTAAAATTGCTGCTGTGAAGCACTCGGTAAGAAAAAGCATTTCAGATTGGGCCAGAGGTTCTCATCCACTGCCAGTGGCCGGCCAATCACTGACCCTTTCACTGGTGAATCTGTAACAGCCGCTTATCTGTGAAGATGGTGATCGAAAGTGACAATTTCATAGCAAGCTGCACTCTAATATCTGTTGACACATTCATAAGAGCTTCAGAAACTCAAAAAGAAAGCGAATTTACCGACACAAACAGAAGATAGTTTTTAAGGGACGAAGCACTATTGAAAGTATAATACTTGAAGGCTTCACATCTTACTTTGAAATTGACCACGATTCCAAATTATAAAAAAAAATAAAATAAAATAAAAGGTGCTGAGATCTAAGTGGGTGTTTCATTAAAATTAATAGCACCCCTAGAAACATGTATTGTTTAGTGCATGTGATCATCACACTACATACTTGCATGTGATCATCACACTACATACTTGCATGTACGTAGCTGTTTCAAGCCATTCGATCACAGTGTTTGTGTGATTGAGTCTGAGTAGGAAGCAAACATTCTAATCTATTCAAGTTTTTAAAAACTAGTCTAAAATTAGTGTTCAACAGGTTTACATAGTTTTCTTAAACCATACTGCTTATTTTGTGTGTGTGTTTGTGTATCCATAGGTACGAGGTGACTACAGAGGTAATGATCAGATTGGAGCAAGACAGCACCCAGGCATTTCTGGCGGCCGGTATCTCTAGCACTGGCTGTGCCATTAACAAGGCCACTGGCCTCTATGCCACCATCAGCAGCATTACCAATGCTGTAACCATCTACGAGGACCTTGGTTCGTAAATATTTAGTAAAGTCTACACCTTACCAAATGTCAAGCGTTGGGTTTTCTTGCTGTGTCACATTTACGATAATTTATTTTGATATTTCTATTCAGAACTGACCAAGGTTCTGAAGAAGGCCACCATGACAGTTGAGACGAATGTGTGGTACAAGGTCATGTTGGAGATATCAGTGAGTCCCCGTGATAATTAGCAGGGCCGCCCTCTGGGCAAGGCTGTGCAACGAGTACTGTAGATGATTAGAAGGTGCTGGCTTGTTTTGTAGCTTGTGCTCAAGTTAAGCTGTTAAAAAACATTCAAGTGTGTGTGTATTATAATCTGGCTAGTAGTATTGCTTTACTCTATGACTTGAATGCTGTCAAACTTTTTGTGTATATGTATATATATATCTATTTATAATCTGGCTAAATTGTTGCAGCCAAGGTTATATATTCATTTTTAATTCGTTTTCTTCCCTTTCCTCATCTGTGTGTACGTGCGTGTGTGTGTCTCTAGGGCGACATGATTTCTGTGGATGTAGACAGCAACACTACAATGTCAAGTCAACTCCCGTCAGAGTACAAAGGTGGTTTTATAGGATTTGGTACTGGAGGCTTCTATCCTGCTCACTTTGACGAGTTCAAGATTACTAGTGGTAAGTACATAAATGGATGGCCAGAGTTGGTAAAGGGAACCCCAATCACTTGTGCTACATTGTATTCTCTCATTGTACATTAGGTAAAGGAGTGGGTACACAATGTGTAATCTTAGGTAAAAGTTCTGACACTAGCTTTATTTGCATCCGTAACAAAAAAAGAAGAAAAGCGGTTTTGTGTTCCTTTTGAAGGCCCCTGTTAAATCATTTAATAATTGGAACAACCTGTGTAGTAACAGTGATGATGACTATCGATAGTCTGGGACAGGACTGCTCTCAGTGGTCTGATGACTATCGATAGTCTGGGACAGGACTGCTCTCAGTGGTCTGATGACTATCGATAGTCTGGGACAGGACTGCTCTCAGTGGTCTGATGACTATCGATAGTCTGGGACAGGACTGCTCTCAGTGGTCTGATGACTATCGATAGTCTGGGACAGGACTGCTCTCAGTGGTCTGTTTCCTGAGCTAACAGATGCATCCAATCCTGGTCTGCCATCAGCTAAAGCTTTAACTTTTTTCTAACTGTTGGAATTTAACAAGTTACATATCTCCAAAACGTTGGGGCTGAAGTGCGTTATAGCCGAGTTATTTCTTTTATTTTTTATTTTGCATTAGCACATGCCACTATTGGATTTTAAGTGTCAGGTGAATTGGAGTATTTGGACAACTATGAGTAAAGTTTGAGCTATTAGTATCCTATTATTTCTAGTATCCTATTAGTATCCTATTATTCTAGTATCCTATTAGTATCCTATTATTCTAGTATCCTATTAGTATCCTATTATTCTAGTATCCTATTAGTATCCTATTGTTCTATACAATTTATCATTATTACATTATTACTCTTTCCCCCCTCCTCCTCCTCCTCCCCAGCCTCACCAAAGCAGTAATGAAGTCTTGTTGTTCTCTCTCCAAGAAGACATGTCAACTTGTATTCATATGCGTATACTCACTATTTGTAAATTGTTTTTGTTTTTGTTTTCCTTCTGATACATATTTCTGATTATATGATACGTAGGACACTCACTATTAATTCTACCTTGCTTTTTATTATTTTGTTTTTTATGCACATGTAGTCCCAAGGCAACAATAACAAAAAATTAAATTCATAATAATTAGATTACAAGACTGTAAACTGTCAGTCATATTGCCGAGCTAAGTTTTGTTGACTTGACGTGTTACACATCAGTAGCAAGAATTAGATGCTTTGACCCTTATGTCTTGTCACCTAAGGAATTGTACAGCCACAAAACTTCAAGAACTACTCACAGAATATTTTTATTATTATAGAAATGTTAATTTAGTGTGGTATGAAAATAAACTAATTAGTCTTGCTTCAATTTATTTACAATTATTTTACAAAGCTGTTCAGATATTATTATTTTTCTTCCAAAATTGATGATGTGATTGACAGGATGACTCTACATAATTATGAATGTATGCTTCAGTGAGGGAAGGAGATGGAATGCAACATTGATAGCATAGGAGGCAAACAGTCAAATGTCTAGAGGATAGGAGAAGCTGAAATACAAAACAAATTCATTAAAATTAAGTGCATGAATTCAAGGTACAAGAGAGAGAACTGTGAGCATTGAGTGTGTTTCCAGCTCTTACATCAAACATATCTGGTTTGACACTGTGCCAACAAAAGGGATTAAAGCAAAAACAAAAAAACAACATCACAATACCAGCACTATAATTGAAATTGCTTTATAAATATGGCACATTACAATGAGGCACACACATGTGAAATATTGCCTGAACTCTCTGCAGGAGCATGCACATACAGCAGTAATCACACCAAGCACAACTTGACCATTATCATACATGTTTACATAGTTCTTGTACAGTGTCAAGAGACAGAATCAAGCAATTAATGGCTGATAGCTTATGGCTCAGAGTAACTTGTACTGCAATTTATATTAACTGGATGGGCTAAGCCAATGGAAGCAAACAGGTTCAATTTTAAGAACTAGATTTTAAGATGGCTCTGAAGAGTTGAGGAGTGATGGAGTTTGAATCCTTGATAATGTTCAAGCACCAATAATTGCTACTCAAGGTGAGAATGCCGTACTAAATGCTACCTATTCCCAAATTTGGAAAATTGAAGACACTATTAGCCTCAAAGCATAGGGATCTTTCTCATAAGTAAAAAAAAATTAACCAGACGAATCAGGCAAATTTAGTCAGCAGCAAATTATTATTAAATACACAGTCAAATAGACATTTAGGTAAGGGACGCATTTAGGTAAGGGACACATTTAGGTAAGGGACGCATTTAGGTAAGGGACGCATTTAGGTAAGGGACACATTTAGGTAAGGGACGTTCTTTCAACTGCTACCTTGCCAACTGTTACATTAATTTTCTTACCTTTGATAATTTTGAACTCGTCAAAGTGAGCGGAATAGAAGCCTCCAGTTCCAAAGCCAATGAAGCCACCTTTGTACTCTGACGGAAGATTTGCAGATAGCTGGAGGCTGTCAACTTGCACTGATGCCAATCCATTCTGGAAATACATATTAACATCAAAGTTAAATAAAATGTTAAAAGAACTTTTTGAACAATAACAGTGGAAATTCATAAGCTAGTATACAAAAAACAAAACAAAAACTACATACAGGAAATATTTAATTGGCGAGCGAGCGAGACACTTACAGGGGTAACACAATTGAAAATCGGGGATGTTTGTTTATTTATTTGTATATATGTATGGACGTACGTATGTAATTTTGTACTTTGACCCTCGCGTTTTTGTGTTAGTTATGTGGTCGATCCCGTCCCAAATTACACTAAACAGAATCCTCTGGTTTATCGATCAGTACCCGTATCACCCTAGAAATTGAATTGTTTACCGTTTTGAATTCTTTTGCGGGTGCAGTTAAAACTTGAAAACTTAAGGGACTTCCATTTCTATTCGAGTTAGTGGCGATGGTAAGTCAATGCGCTCTTTGTCATTGTTATAAGCCCTACGTAACAGTATTTACTTGAAAATACATTGTCCACTAGACTAATCACGAAGGTAAGTCTGTGTAGGTGCATGTCCAGTTGTGTCAAAGCATTGTGTGTTACAACCACTACTTAGCTAAAGAAAACTTTTAAATAACGTGTATTGTTTTGTTGTTGTTGTTTTTCTTCAATTCAAGCAGTTGCAGAGAGTTGTTACTATGGCACTGAAATCCCTTTACCGTGTATGCAAAATTTAAAAACTGGACCTTATTTTCAGTAGCTTCAGTGTTAGAAGTCAAAATCATTCATATAAAAATAGTATAGTCTTTAGGCTCGCTCGCCATTTGTGCTCAAGCACATCACTAGTTATACTGGAAATATTTTATAAACAATAACAACAGCAACACCAAAACTTGTTGTTTACATTTTAGAACTGCCATATTCCACATATGCTCACAGAGAAGGGGAGGGCTCAAGAGCAAGCCCCCACACTCTCCCCCCCCCCCCCCCCCCCCCCCCCCCCCCCCCCCCCCCCTCCCCCCCGCCCAATAATTTTGGGCACAATCTTAAAGGTGATGTCTCACATGAATACTTTAAATCATAAGTCTATGAAGCCCCACCCCTTCCTCTCCTTCTTCTCCCCATACTGCGAAACATCTTCCTATATTGTTGCATGTCATACACACTCAGATTAAAAAGGCCATGATAGACATTCAGTCATCCATCATTCCAGATCAGCTATTGCTGTAAATAATGTCCACAATATCAGTAATGGAGTGACTCACTGATATCTCCAACATGACTCTGTACCACTTGTTGGTCTCCACTGTCACACTAGCCTCCTCCTTCAATATCTTGGTCAATGCTAAAGAGAAAATAATAGAACATTTTGACGACATGGACAAGAAACTCATCCAAATAGTGACTAGTAGTCTGGTATACTGCAATGAAGCAAATAGTGACTTGTAGTCTGCTATACTGCAATGAAGCTTGTACGGTTGTCATTGGGTTTGCTCTTCAACCATTTCAATTAACATCCACGGTTTTATGAATTGATAATTTTCCCATGCCAGAATTTACTATCTATCTTTATTGATATATCTGCACTTTATTTTTTACCCATAACTGCAAAACTAATAAATGATAGTGCATGGATTACAGGATAATATTAATTTCAAACTGACAATAATAAGCTCCTGATTTTCTAACAGAGAAAGTCTGTAAAGGATGAAGTGCTCACCGAGGTCTTCATAGATGACCACACCACTGGAGTTGCTGATGGCTACATAGAGGCCAGTGGCCTTGTGTATGTCACAGCCTGTGTGTGCAATACCAGCTGCCAGAAATGCCTGGGTGGCGCCTTGCTCCAATCTGATCATTACCTCTGCAGTCACCTCGTACCTATGGATACACAAACACACACAAACAATAACAACAACAACAACAATACAACACATCACACACACACAATGCTGCAAGTAGAAACCCCTGCTCATCTGAAAAGTATGAATATAGAAAGTTAGAAAAAAATCCGACACATTTGAGAAAACTACCTGGGAAAAAGAAGAACAATATAACTTTCTTCCACAAATTGTGTTCTACTATTCCACTGTACTCTACACCTCAACATGTATGGGGTAAGAATGCTAGCATATTCACACACACACACACACACACACACACACACACACACATCTGGGGATGTAATTTCCTATTTTAGCTATAGCAGACAAACAAAAAATATCAACAACAACAACATGATCAAAGACAATGGTAAGAGTTTGAGAGCCACATTTTTAAAGAAAAGAAAAAGAATAAAGGGGAAAAAAATAAACAAAAAAAAATATCGAATCTAAAATTTTTATACTTTTTCAACCACCACTTAAATTATAGTTCATATACATACAACATACATGCACACATGTTACAGGAACATTATCCACCACTGACCAGGACATGTTACCAATGATGGTGACAGGATGATCAGAGTCATCACACCACGTGATGGGACGCTCGGGAACAACCTACACACGACAACAACACCCGGGGGAAAGAGATACGACATGGTCAACAATTTATGAACGACACACACACACACACACACACACGCGCACACACACAAACACACACACACTGTAGTACCTGAGTCATATACTGGTTGTTGTCTGAAGATGCTATTTCAAACACTCCGCTTTGATCGGCAAACAGACTTGCTTCACTGTTGAGGGAATAGCCTGAACACAGCAACATGAGAAGAGGGAGAGGAAGGGGCGGGAGAGGGGACAGGATCCGTGTAATGCAAACTTTCCCATTATGCCATGCTTGAATGGAAATGATTGTAAGTATGAGAGTTTGGGAATTAAACACACACAAATACATATATACTCACTCTCAAAGTCATCACTGTAAGGGACGGGGAAGATTTGCGAGTCTGGCACGTCAGGATAGTCTCCGTGAGTCTGACCAGTGCTAGTGGACAAGGTGTACACATGATCTACGTCCAGAGTGAGGTTAAACTGACCACCAGTCACCTGGAAACACACACACACACACACACACAACACACAGAAACACATGTACATACATAAATACACACACACATATTTCATGCAAGCATACCCCCATATTCTTGACACACGGATACACACACATATGCTAACACATGCACAAACATGGACACAAGAAAAATCTCCACAGTCCACACAATGTCTTGTCAAGCACATTTTCCTATGATTGCCATTCTAAATTATTTCATTTAACGCTTCATAAATGGACTACAATATTCCTTGCAATAATGGCAGAGATGTGTGCAAAATAACCGTATGACACACTCACAGAGACAGATTTCATCTGCTTGAAATATACTTCATTTTTGACATCGGACACCCATAGGTTCAGAGTATCGGCAGAAGCCTGGGACACAAAGGAAAGCATGATACTCCACAAAGTACTCCGGCATGGCTGATGTCATACATTACTAAAAAATTGTTGTAATATTATTGTTGGCGAGCGAGACACTATCAGGGGTAACACAATTGAAAATCGGGGATATTTGTTTGTTTATTTATGTGTGTGGACGTACGTATGTCATCACCTTTTTGTGTTTGCTCGGTGGTCGACCCCATCCCCGCACTTCACTAAACGGAATCTTTTGGTTTATCAATCTTTACCTGTATCATTAATTGCTTACCCTTTAAATTAGGTTGTGTCTGACAGATCTGATCTTGTGTGGGTGCAGTTATGGTTTACAAACTTAGTAGGAGTTCATTTTCAATTTGAATTAGTGGCGGTGGTAAGTTTTTCTTGGCTACTGCGCTCTATGTCATAGTTATAGCCCTATGTAACAGTATTGTTCTTTGTTCTTACTTGAAAATCCATTGTCCAATAGTTAAAGTCACGAAGTAAGTCTTGTGTTGGTATATCTAGTGAACAAGTGTGTGTGTGTGTGTGAAAGTGTAGAGTGTTACAGCTACTGCTTAGCTAAAGAATAGCACAACTACCAAATAAACATATTAGCTGCCTTTACACAGCTTTTTCGGTTACTGCTGTAGTAAGCAAGTCACCATTTAGGGTAAGACTATAAACTGTGTGGTAATTCTTTAGAAATGCATGCTTTTTGTTTTTTGTTTTTTAAGTCAAACAGTTGTGGCGAGTGGTTACTATGGCATTGAATTCCCTTACCATATGTCATTTAAAAACTCGGCCGTTTTTAAGTAGCTAGAGTGCCTTTTGTCAGGAACACAGGTCATTTAGATGAAGCTGTCACTTCTATAGTCAATGGCTATATAGCTACTTGTAGTTACTTTTAGGACTAATAGACTGAATGGTGTCTTCTAAACTAGGTGATTCAACAGGATCTAAGACTTGACTCTCAGGAAATGGCAATCTAAATGAATGTAGCTAGCCTTATTGTTACTTTCGTATACAGATTTTGTAATCAACTTTTATCAGATTCTACCTTGTGTGAATTTCTTGTGCACAATGGTTTACTCGCCATTTGTGCTGAAGCACATCACTAGTTGGCGAGCGAGACACTCTCAGGGGTAACACAATTGAAAATTGGGGGTATTTGTTTGTTTATATTATATGTGTGGACGTATGTATGTCATTTTGTACTTTGACCCTCCCGTATTTTTGTGTTAGCTCAATGTTCGACCCCGTCCCAAACTTCACTAAACAGAATCTTCTGGTTTATCGATCATTACCGGTATCATCCTAGAAATTGAATTGTTTACCGCTTTGAATTCTTTTGCCGGTGCAGTTAAAACTCAAACACTTATGGGAGCTCCATTTCTATTCGAGTTAGTGGCGGTGGAAAGTTAATACTGTACTGTCATAGTTATAAGCCCTACGCAACAGTATTTACTTGAAAATGTATTGTCCACTAGACTAACCACAAAGGTAAGTCTTGCGTAGGTATAGTCAGTTGTTTGAAAGTATTGTGCGTTATAACAACTACTAAGAATATCACAAAGAAAAAGTTTAATTCAAACTATTGCAGGGAGTGGAGGCCTTTACCGTATATGTGGTAATTAAAAAAAAAACAACTCAACTATATTTTAGTAGCTTAAGTGTTAGAAGACGTTTTACAATAGAGTAGTCAGGCTTGCTCGCCATTTGTGCTCAAGCACACCACTAGTAATAATAGTAATCATCATTATCATCTCACACTACTACTACTACTATTACGACTTTGATTGGCAGACGTCCAAATTATGACTAAAAACTTAAACTTGCCAGCTTTCCCTCGAGTTGGAACAGGGCAGGCTGACTGGATTTGACGATGTAAGGAAGAAGGGGCGGTCTGATGCAGACTGACTGACTGTGGGACTGGAGAAGTTAGCGTATCATACCACATGTGCTTCCTACATATATTATTATTCAATTGTACCATTGTTTCTATGACGATGGTGAATTCCTCTGTGTCAGTGTCAAAGAAGGTGACATAGCTGCCCCCGTGTTCGAGGTGACCTACTCCACTGCCATGCTGCAGATAGTACCAGCCTGGCTTGGTGAACTGGGTGGTGTGGGCTACATACAATACACACATACACAGTCACTATACTCACATGCATCATTGACAAACACAATCAGGAGGTATACACATGTACACACACACACACATACCTGAGACCCATATAGGTCCATTGACATCATAGTGGCCAGACCAAGGTTCAATTGCAGTCATGAGTCCGTCTCTAAAGAATGGCAGACCTTCATAGTAGCTGGCACACAAGTTCCAAGAGATGGTGCTGGACGATAGCAACATAGAGTAATAGTAGTAGTCTAAAGACTGTCCGAGTAGTGGTGCTCTCTTATTCCAGTTTACCTAGTCATGTATCCATTGACGTAGTTCCTATTCAGAATCTGAAATATAAAACATTAAAGCTACAGCACTTCATTCAGTTTATAATATAAATATTACATATGCAAGCAATCTGATTGGTTCGTTACATGAATCTATTCAAATAGATTCATGCTCTGCGGTACTTAGAAATCAATTAAACTGGACACTTGTTCTATGCCCTAGGCTTCACCGTCACTAACTGTTCTGCTTGTTTCTTTAGGTCTTAGTTATTGCTACATTCTAAACAGATAATCCTAAATCAGCAATGTATATAAAATTATAGTCTCAAATAGCATCCTCGCTATGCTTGGATGCCACAGCTCGAGGCCTCTTATTCCTAAAAGCAGCAGATTCACGGTATCCTAATCAACTATTATATATTATTCATTATACACTGGATTTTTCCTTGAGAATTCCACATCACGCGAGCATTCAATATTTTCCCATATTAGATGCTGCATATTGAATGCTCCACTCCCATGCTTGTATTTTCACCAGCCTTCTTCTTGTCAAAATATTTATGCATGCTTGTGAAATATCTCACCGTATTGTACGCTGACTCATGCAATAAGTTAACATATTTATTTTTTTGAATAACTGAAACTAATTTATGAAATGTACAAGGAATATAGTCTGGCAGTTGCAAGAATGTTTTATCCTCAATTAAACACGTAGTTAGCAATTCAAGTCTGATGTAATGAAAATAAATGAGCTGGATACTCACTCTCGCCCAGCATCCTGCCCCCACATCATCATTGTAGGTGCTGTAGTCCTCAGATGCCCACAGGGGCAGGCCAGACTTCTGGGCTTCATTTGTGCTGTAAGTTCCCGGGTAATGAGCGCTGGAAGAGAGACAGATACAACACATGTATGGAAGATGGCATTGTATGCATAATTGAAGCATCATAATGGCAGGTTGCCTCAACTTTCAATTACACAAAAGACTTTAAAAAACAACAACTATCAAACACAATTAGGACTGAATGAGGAGGGGGGAAATGTCTTATACTACAATAAGTCTTCTTCCAACAAGATATATGGCTTACCCAAGTACACTGACGGACTTCTTCAATTCAGCATCTGTTTGAACATCAATAGCTATCCTGCTAAAGGTAGTGTCAGCAGCTACTATCTTGACCATAGGCAGGCCATTCAAATCCAAAACACTCCTCAAAGTCTAGTTGAATTTGGAATGAGAAATAAACAAAAACAAAAAAACAACAAAAAAAACAACAACACAGGCAATTGTGTCACATAAAATTAAAACGATACAGAAAATGTCATCTCACTTTGACATAAGTAGAATCGTAAGGTCGTTCATTCCAAATCTAACAAACAATATAGCCAATAAAAAAAAAAGTTTTTAAATTCTAATTTATAGTTAAATAAATAACTCTCACCCCAACATAATCAATGGTGAGATTATAATGAGTCTTGGCTCCTCGTATCCACTCGAGTATGTAATTGGCTGTCATGTTAGGGAACTTGTAAGGACTGCCCGACCCATTGCCAACCTGAACAGATGACAATAACATCAACAGGTTAGCACTTCATACTGCTCCAGTAGAACTACTATCTGCATGCAGGTAAAGGGTGGCATGATGGCACGTACCCATGCAGGATAAGCCCAAGAGAGCCCACACAGCTTGATATCGGGATTCCTCTGAAAATACAGAAACCAGCGACCATAACATTATAGACTTGACCAAGGGTATCAACGACCCTTTACCTTCTTTGCCTCTTGCATGAGCCACCACTCGTAGCCTCTTTCGTAGTTCTCGTCGTTCTGGCTGTGCATGTGAGAGGACTCCGTACCATCTAGAGCATGCACGCATACAAAATAATAATAACAACAACAAACAACAACAACAACAACAACAACAAAACAACACTAATGCCAACAGCTTTTATACATTTTAAAAGTCATCCACTTGAAAGATTCATTGGAAATATGTGGGAGTAATAGTCCGTATTTTAACTCTGCCTCTAACTCCACCACCTCTACACAATTTGCGTATGTGCTGTACTAACCTGTACTCTGGCCATCTCCCCCAATCTCTACTTTAAGAATTTGTAGAGCAGCTCCAAAGTTGGGCTTGCCACACATAATAACAATTAGCAGATGAACAAACAAGGTTGGTTCAACTTTTGAAAAATACCTTAAAGAGATAGTCCAATACTTCTCTCCTTTGCTTGTCTGAATAACTCACCAGTAGACGAGAGGTGGCCTAACAAAGAGGAGAAGTGGGGAAAACCACGCATAACATTAATGAGCAATGCGGTAACACTTCCACATTTAAATTAGTATATTATGGCTTTGTTCCATTTACCCTGGTCTTTGATTGCTAGCTTTATACACCACTTCTTTAGCTTGTTTTACAACTTGAAAAAAAAAAAAGCCTACCGCTTGGAGCAATTATAAAACATGTTTTCCAATTATATATTAAAATAATAAAAAAGAAATAATTGAGAGTCAAGATGTTCATTTTTACCAACCTTAGGTGTAAAAAATACAAACAGCTTCCTCCTCTTCTGTCTAAGTATTATTATTAATATTAACAACAACAACAACAGCAACAATAATAATAATAACAATAATAATAATTGGCGAGCGAGCGAGACACTTACAGGGGTAACACAATCGAAAATCGGGGATGTTAATTAATTAATTTATTTATTTGTATATATGTATGGACGTACGTAAGGCATTTTTGTACTTTGACCCTCGCATTTTTGTATTAGTTTGGTTGTCGACCCCGTCCCAAACTTCACTAAACAGAATCCTCTGTTTATCAATCAGTACCCGTATCACCCTAGAAATTGAATTGTTTACCGTTTTGAATTCTTTTGCGGGTGCAGTTCAAACTTGAAAACTTAAGGGACTTCCATTTCTATTCGAGTTAGTGGCGGTGGTAAGTCAATGCTCTTTTTGTCATGGTTATAAGCCGTGCACAACAGTATTTACCTGAAAATACATTGTCCACTAGACTACTGCGAAGGTAAGTCTGTGTAGGTACATGTCCAGTTGTGTCAAAGCATTGTGTGTTACAACCACTACTTAGCTAAAGAATATCACAAAGAAAACTTTTAAATAACGTGTATTGTTTTGTTGTTTTTTTTTTCCTTCAATTCAAGCAGTTGCAGAGAGTTGTTACTATGGCACTGAAATCCCTTTACCGTGTATGCGAAATAAAAAACTGGACCTTATTTTCAGTAGCTTCAGTGTTAGAAGTCAAAATCATTCATATAAAAATAGTATAGTCTTTAGGCTCGCTCGCCATTTGTGCTCAAGCACATCACTAGTAACAATAATAATAACAACAATAATAATAATTATTATTAAAGACTACCGTCATCATAACTTATACTACTATTGAAATAGCTGGAAATCCTCACCAGTGTGGGTTTACATCATTATTTTTGCAGACCGACACGTCACTGATACTTATGACACCTGAGTTAGCTACATTAAATATCAGGCTGCATAGCGACTTACTCCGCCACCACTGAGTCCACCAACGCCATCAAACTTCCGCCCAAGTCCAGGAGAGTCGTCCAGAGTGTATGCATAATCACCATCCACCAAACCACCAAGGATTAGGACCGCTAAAGCTACGGAAGACACCATTGATTGGCTTTGTTTGAGCTATTGAAGTTGTAAAACGTCGTTACAAATGGATGCGCTAATGTGTGCGTATAAGATTCTCGTGTAATTAACCTTTTACCAAACGTAAAGCAGTGACGTATATGGTAAGGGGTCGCTATAGTGCTGAAACTTTATAGATTGAATATTGGTATAAAATTGGCTGCAATGGAGGTATGTTAAGTCATAAGAAAGAATGAATCGCAATATCTTGAACACTTTCAGAGTGATGAAGATAGTGCAGCAGAGGAAGGCCACCAGGAACTGCTAGAGAAAGTATGCTCCATCAGTAAAAGGTAAAGATGAAAAATCTGAAGTTAATAAGTGGTAGTAGGTGCCAAGCCACACCTACTACATATTGAGGCATGCCCACTAATTGTATCCACACCCACTACGCAGCATCATTGTTTTTTATCTGTGTAGTGTGTACTGTAAATTTTGTGTAATTATTTAGCTAATTGGAAGGAGCTTTATCACAATTTAACAAATTACTTCCAACTTATTGTTTTCATACCTTACCATAAAACACACTTGCCAGCCACAACACTATTCTGTGTTTGTATAGCTAATAATATTTTTAACTGACGTTACTTCTTGCCGAAGTCCTGCTTATACATATTTCAGCTGAGAATGACTGAATAAAAAAATATATTGGTGTATTTGCTACGTGAAAGCAGTGGCGATGTGTGTGATTGGTAACGAGTCGGTCATTTGTCACACCCACTCCACAAATATATAATAATACTTATTGCATGAGCCAGCGTATAATATGGGGAGGTGTTTCAAGAATATGTGCAAGTATTTTCACGAGCCGAAGCGCGAGTGAAAATACAAGTGTGAGAATGAAATGCTATCCCCATATTGTACGACAAGTTCCTCCTGTGGTGCAAGTGCCACGTGTGTGTGTGTGTATCAAATGTTACATGAATATGAAGTTTTCTTTTCTTCTGTAGACAGCGGACAAAACAGAGGACGGAAGGTGGAGTAGTGGCTTCTGAGTTCCACCTTCCTCTGACTGCCCAAGGTAGGAGCATGTCTGTCAAAATGTGACCAGACTGTGTGTGTGTGTGTGTGTGTGTGTGTGTGTGTGTGTGTGTGTGTGTGTGCACATGTGTGTGTGTGTTTATGTTTGTGTGTGTGTATATGTGTGTGTCATTGGCAGATGGAAAAGCATCCATAGCTGGTCTCTTAAAGGGACTAGGCTCCACTCAAGACAAGTCTCTAGTGGACCTCAGCAAGAAACTGAGTACCATGGAGGAAAAGAACAAACCTATGGACACTCCACTCAACAAGATACAGGCAGATAGGGTGTGTATGATGTGGTTGTGGTTGTGTATGTGTGTGGCTCTATGTGTCATGTGCACATGTTTGTGTGCTGCTCAACTTAACAATGTTTCACTTGTTGACAGAGTGGTATTGAGGAAGTTGGTAGTAATTCTGTGATCGTGAATTCCTCAGCAGTTGATATAATTCTGTTTACTACTCGGATAATGTAGTAATGTCAACATTTTTGTATAAGTTCGGAGGGGTCTGTAATAATATACACTATTTTGGGATATATGCACACACTTATATAGCATGGGGGAAAGATGTTTTTGAATTATTATTTTTCAAAGCTTCCATTGACTAATTGGTTGATAGGGATTTCTTATTAGTTGATTGCTACATTTTATTAGAGATTGTCTTATAGCATCACTCGTTCATGCTCTGTCCGAGTGGGATTCATTTAAAGGATCAAGAGAGAGTGACCCGGTACTGATTTAAAGCACCATTTAGATTTCTCTGGGTGTGCACTCTCTCACTGAATATACTCAATAATACAATGTATTCCAGAGAGTAGTGGGTGTGGTTTCATTTTACCTTGTTTTCATCGATCATGAATTCATCCCACATCGATGATCCAGTGTGGGTCTACATAGCTGTGATAGGCGGGGCAAACTCATAATATTAAATAGATCACTGACAAAAGCTTGAGAAGAAATAATATTTTTTAAGGGGGGGGGGGGGGGGGGGGGGGAAGGAGACAGTGAAAACAACAACAATTTCTGTTGTGAAATACTTCTGATATTTAGGCTAACCGGGAAGCTGCCAACAAGCTAACGTGCAAGGAGGTAGGAAAGTGGGATTCCATCGTGAAGAAGAACAGGGAGGTGAGTTGTCTACATGATGTGTGCAGATATCAGAGACATTGATTATGAGAATGGTTATTAATGCAGGCAGACCACTTGACATTTCCGCTGCAACCTGATGATGTACCACTGCCTTCTCTAGCCACAAAGTTGGAAACGTTTCAAGTAAAATGCATATGTATATAGATGTATTTATACTATACATATTAATATAATACGTACACTCACACACTTTATGGTATGTGTATGCACTGTATCGTCCATGTGACAATAGCCCTCTACTGAACTGGAGAAAGAGGTGGCAGCCATATTGTCCAGAAGTGAGACTGTAGAGAGTGAAGATCAGGAGTTGACTGAGGCAGAGAGAAAGTGTCTGTTTCAAATGTCCATTGAGGAGGTGAGAATGGTTTAGAGAGTGACACTGAATCTTAGTGGTAGTAGTTACATAATTTTTGGTATGCTTGTCATTCAGGCGATGGAGAGAAAGAAAGAGCTGCAGAAACACCGAGCATTGATGTCTGCCTACGAGCAGAAATGCAAGAGAATGCGGAGAATTAAGAGCAAGAGGTGTGTCTATTTACTCGTTCATTCATTCACTCATTCATTCATTCATTCATTCCATCATCTACCATTTATTATCTGATCATTCCTTCAATTACAGATTTCACAAAGCTCGACGCAAATATATGGAGAAGATCTCAGACAAGCCAGAATGCACAGATGAAGATTTAATGAAGTTACGGGCGAAAGCAAGTCACAAAAAATACAAGACTATTTTTCACATCCTCTTAATTACAACTGCTGTTTATTTTATCACAGGAGAGGATGACTCTGAAGCACAGCAGTAAAGCCAAGTGGGCGAAAAAGCAACATTCCAGGCAGCACAGGGACCCTGGGGTGAGTGGTGAGCGAGGGAGTCGGGTGAGTCGGGTGAGTGGGCGAGGGAGTCGAACGAGTGGGCGTGGGCGAGGGAGTCGAATGAGTGGGCATGGGCGAGGGAATCGGATGAGTGGGCGAGGGAGTCGAATAGTGGGCGTGGGCGAGGGAGTCGGGTGAGTGGGCGTGGGCGAGGGAATCGGATGAGTGGGCGAGGGAGTCGAATAATGGGGTGAGGAGATAAGAGGAAGATATTAGTGTTGTGAAGTTAGGATTATCTCCTGTTCTTTTCCAGACCCAGCTAGCTCTGTCAGAACACCACCACAGGAAGATACAATTGAAAGAAAAGCTCCCAGCAATGTTAGAGGAGGATGAGGAAGATAACGGGGAGAAACAAATAGAAGGGGGAGAAGAACTGTAAGGAAGGGAGGAGTGGCAGCTCCAGTGAAGAGTTTAAAATTCAAGTATTATTATTAGTATTGTTATTATTATTATTAGCTTATTAGTAGTAAATTATTATAATTACATTGTTATTATTATTATATTTAAATATAATTTAGTATTTTAATGATTTATTTTGCTAATTTATTTGTGTACAGTGAACCTAACAGCATTGAAGACTTGTCAGACAAACAAGTTATGTTTGTTGACAGTAACAACCCTTGGTTGAGCTCACTTTCTAGTAAGACACTTCTCTCCCATCCTTACAAACCCTCACTTACCTCCTACACTTCCCCCTCCTCCTCTCTTTCTTTATAAGCTTCCAAGGACCAGTCCAGGCAAGAAGACTCCAGTGACCACTCCCACCCCAAGACCATTGCCACTACTTCATTCATAGGGTCGGGTAAGGAGGGTAATTCACAAAGGAAGTCGGAGGTCGGTGAAGGCGATGAAGATGGTGATGGCGGGGTTGGTGGACTGGGCCATGCAAGCAAGCAGCTGTTGTCTATCAGGGAAGCTTTCGCTGGCGATGATGTTGTGGAGGAGTTTGAAAAGGAGAAAGAAGAGTTAGAAAGAGAAGCTATGAAGCCTGACGTACCTGCTGTATTGCCAGGTAAAATTGGGTGTAAGGACAACTTTGTTGTTGGTTTTGATTTGGCGTTGAGATTGAAGAACCTTTCAATACGTACTAAATTAGTACGTTCCATGTAACTAAAACTGACCAATATTTCAAAGTTTCACTTAAATCTAGTTACTACATGATTTAACCTGATAAGTTCCCACAGTGGGACCAATCCATAAGACATTGTTCCTCTCTTTTGTTCAAATAACCTTGTTCATAGAATCTTGTCCTTCTATAATTATTACTTAATGGCAGTGTACAATGTGTCATGACATGTTTGAGTGCATGTATGTGCAGGATGGGGTAATTGGGGTGGTCTGGGAGTGAAGGCCAGAAAGAAGCGTACTAAGGAGACTCAGAAGTTGCCCAACAGCCATGCCAAGAAGCCCAGGACAGACTCAGGCATGAAGCACGTCATCATAGCAGAGAACCAGATCAACAAGAAACTGAAGAAGCATCTGGTGAGTCAAGAGATTGAATAAAGGTTTGTCAGTTCTTCCTGTCAAGAATACTAGTTATTTCTGTCGATTATACTATTTCTTTCAGTCGAGAATACTAGTTATTTCTGTTGATTATACTATTTCTTTCAGTCGAGTATACTAGTCCTGTGTATGTACTAGTTAATAATTAATAATTTCTATTGCAGGTACAATCAGTCCCATGGCCTTACACCAACAAGGAGCAGTTTGACAAGACCCACTGCATGCCAGTCGGACGCCATTGGAACACAGAGGCCACTTTCCAGCGTATGATACAACCCAGAGTCACCACTAAAGCAGGCAAGTCTCTGTTTGTGTTGCAACCCTCATATGTATTTTGCCACACCCCTTTCCCCATAAGTATTTGATCAGCTAAGCACGAGGCAATGTCAACAGCTGGATTCAAGTATATGAATCTAATAAGAATTTCCCATTGATTATGTTAATCCCCTGATAAATCTCATAAACAACGATTTTTTTAAAAATTATGGCATATATATTGTACATTATGATATAAGGAGAAATGATCAAGCCCCTGGCTCTGACTGAAGATGTTCAAGAATTTATGGAGAGGGAATCAGCAAAGAAGAAGAAAAATAAGAAGAGAACCAACTAAAAATATTTAACAGCAATGATAGACTAGTACATATATTGGTGACAAATCAACAACAAAACAAAAAAGTGCACTTAAAAAAAAATATGTCAAAAGATGTTGCATTTGATCAACACACAATAAATATATCCACTGTAATGCTAGTGCAAGCATGTCGTGTGAGAGAAAGAACAAAAAGTAATCTGGAAAATTTTCAATTAGGATCCTAAAAATTAGCGAGTTTGTGAGTTTTGATCCCCTCTGTTTTAGATTATCAGAAAGGCCCTCTTTCTCTGAAGTCATCTTGCTGTAAATGTAACACAAAATTGTAAATGAAAAGTAGATTACAGTCACAAAGTGGTATGTGTGCATCTGGTAACTTTCCCCCCCAATCTATGCAAGAAAGGGCTTTGTCACATCTTTTCATTAAACAACAAGGAAATTGCATGTTGGATGACACTTCACTGGTTCCTGTCTAGGAAACCTACCACATACAACACTCCCATGACTTGGTTAACATCTATTAATTAAGGCACACCATGCTGACCCAACACTACCAAAAGAAGGACTAGATCACGACATTATCCACAATTATAAACAATCTCAACACACACACACACACACACACACACACTGGGAACATCAACAGTGCTCCAAACACTTTCCATCTGGATGAAAAGTGTAGTAAACACATTATGCTTACAGATTGACAATACTCCAAAAAAAATTAAAAACGCTACTTTGACGACCCTTTACCTGCGAGTTTGTCATGTGCTCCTCCCTCTTTTGAGTGCTGTTGTGACGCCGGAAACTGTTGCGAAGTTTCATGCTTCCAGACCTTGCTAGATTCATGATACCTGCAGGTCAAAAGGAAGGAGGCAAACAATGATACACTCGTTTGGCTATAAGACTGTTCATAATACAACAATCCAAAACAAACAAAACAACAGGTCATGAAGTTAGATAAACCAAATAACAACTGATCATAACGATTTAAATGAGCATTTTTGGAATTATAATAAACCTATTAATCTGATTTCCCCATAAATGTAACAGTTTGCCTAGTTGGACTAGAACCTCTGCACACACCTCTACCGGTTGATCGGATGGATGGTGTTCTTGCCGGCAGCTTGTTGGATCCTTGTCTCACGTGGTTGCTCTCATCCTCATCAGAGTCTGAGTCACTGTTGTATATACTGTCTGGTCTTTTGAGTCTCTCCAGGAAGGTTGTCAGTGTATTCACTATGTGCTCGAAGTGAGGGCGGTCTGATGCATACCGTTTCCAGCAGTTCTGCATCTGCTGGTAACTAGATAAGGGAACAGGGAGAAAGTAAAAAGTACAAGATTGATGTAATAAGTTAAGGGGGGAGGGGGAGGGAGGGGAGAGGAATGAGAGAGAATATGCGTAAAATGACAGAAAAATTATAATAAATTACTTTATTTCTACATACAGTACAGCTATTCAACAATGTGTACGCTCATTCTACTTTATCCCCGAGATCACTAATGACAAACGGGCTAATTAAAATGTTTGGAATAATCATTTTGTTTAAGTACAAATTAGTTCCAGCTCCAAATGTATGGAGGGAGGGAGGGCAAACTGTCCACCTGGGTATGACAGGGAAGGTTCCTTGGTGGCAGTGTTTGGGCAGTTGCTGTCTTTCTAAAGTGTGTGCACGTGTGTGTTTACACTTTCTAAATATTGAGAGTATAAACTGAAGAGGGAAATTGTGATGTTGATGCAAGTGTAAAGTAGTGATACTGTATAATGATATCATTGAAATAACATACAGTAATAATAATATGTATGTATACCGACATTCGCACGTATGTGTGTGTGTGTGTGTGTGTGTGTGTGTGGTAATGCATTGCCTTGAAGTAACGGCAGTGAGTGACTTCTATAAAGTATAGACTAACTAAACAAGAGATACAAGCCTATAACAGCCAGCAGCAGCAGTGGTGGATTACAAGGTGTTGAACCTAATGATGCAACCAATGCCACTCAAAGACATGCAACAGTCTGGGGTTCAACATGTGTGTGGCAGATGTCTGTGTACACAATACATACCTTTAAGCTTGTAACACATTAAGTTCTTTATTCCCCCCCTTCCTTCAACTATAATTCAGTGTGACTTATTTTTATACCTCACAAAAAAGAGTATGCAGGGTTTCATACAGAGGGGGGGGGGGCTGGGGCTGGCCCTGGGATCTCCCCCACCCCCAATTTTTGGAAGTTAATGTATAACAATAGCGAAAGTTGAATTCTATGAGTAGTACGATTATACAATCATGCATGTGACCAAACACTCATCAGTATACAAACTCACATAGGCATGTGTGCATCAAAGCAGTATGCATTAAAAATGGGTGTAGCTAAGTACAAGCAACTACTTCCACGCCAGTGAAAAATCCCGCATGAAACCCCGGTATGGGTCTAATTTTAGTCTTCGATCTCCTTTGCTCAGTAACGCCACACAACCTAAGACTACTAAAACTCACATTTTAGAAGGGCACTTGTCAGGTCTGTCCAGACGACCTCCTCCCGTGACAAACTGCAGCACCTCCTGGTTGATTCTGCCGGGGTAAGGCTGGTTGCCTAGTGTCATGATTTCCCACAGCAGAACTCCGTATGACCAGATATCAGACTCCACCGTGAACTTGCCCTGCAGCAGAGCCTCAGGAGCCATCCATCGCACGGGCAGCTTGCGCTGGCCTTCCACTTGGTAGTAGTCTGAACTGTACAGATCCTTGGCCAGTCCGAAATCTTGTGGAAGGAAGAAAAAAAAAAAGACCAAATGAAGAAAGAAAAAAAAAAACAACAACAAAAAACAACAAACAAAAAACAAACCCCCCCCCCCCCCCCCCAAGGTAGTCGAGACTACTTTGTTTGCAACTCAACACTTAATGATTTTCCTTTGATGACCGGGCAGTGCTATAGTCACAGCGGATAAATAGTTGTGTCTGGTAGTAATAGCAGAAATGTAACCATACTTTCAACTTGGATCAAATAGGTTCTTAGCAGAAGTGATTAGTCAGTGCAAGGGAAGGGAGTGAGTACAGCAATGACTAAACAACTGGGCAGCACGGACTAACTTGGTTCATGTCTGGCAACTCCATCATAATGACATTACTGACAATGTGGATTGCACCAGCTTAGTCTGAGATCACCCATTAACTCTTTTAAAACCTCATGGTCCACTCGAGAATGCCACACCCCCTTACACTAGCAATACCGTTCACGCCCCACCCTCTCCGTCACCTACTCCCTCCCAATTTTTAACAATCCCAATGCAGTAATTCACTTGCAACCGACCTCCAATTTTGACGACCCTATCGGCCCCTTTGCTGGAGACGAGGCAATTCCTGGCAGCTATGTCCCTGTGAATGAAGTGTTGTTGCTCCAGATAGAAGCAACCGTGAGCCACATCCAGCGCCACTTGGATCTGCTCTGGCAGAGTCAGCAATGTTGGTCCCTACAGGCGGCGGAAAAACACACGGTAGTTCAAAGAATAAATAAATAAAAGCAAAAATAGATATAGAAAAAGATATAAATAATAGGGCACAATTTCCTTACAACATATAATTCATGGTACGGTAAATCCTCTCAAATTTTTATCTTTCATTGAATTATGGCTTATTAATGGATTATTGCCTATACATGCTCTAGTTCCTACTAATGCTGGAAGTGAAGCAACCATGCACAACCCAGTTCTTAGGAGTGGACAGAGCACAGCTGGCATGGCAGCAAACAACCAAACAACCTTCACGTAACAAAGTGGTGTAGAATTACTGTAGTACAGGCTGGCTGTGTGTGTGTGCGTGCGTGCGTGTGTGTGTGTGTGTGGGTGGGCAGGCTGATGGTATCGATGCACCTTACTCCCTCCCTGCCTCCCCCATGACTCCAAGCAATGCCTCTCTCTCTCTCTCTCTCCTCAGCTCCTTTGAGCTCTCTGTCATAACTTCCTGTCTACACAAGAATCCCTGCCACAGCTGCAGAGACTGCTGGCTATTAATAGATGTCACACTCCCACACATGTTGACCAAGATAATGCCATAAATAAACATGACTCTCTGGTTGGTACAACCGAAGCCACGTCAACACATTCCAGAAACTGAGGAGGGGGAACTCTCCTCAACATAACAAGCTACACATCTGCTCTCAGTACTACGTCACATGACCTAGTTGATTCTTATTGGTTGATTGTATAACGCTTACCTTCAGGGTTGCACGAAAACACCTTCCACACACTTAAAAAATGAGAAACTTTACAACTAAGCAGCTACTACTTTATATTAAAATGATATTTTATACTTCTCTCACGTTTCATAGCACATACTATTCAAACAAACAACTACACACACATAATACATACATGATCCATTTTGGCTTTTCTGAGGAATTTGAGAAGATCCCCTCCAGGCATGAGCTCCAGGATGATGTAGACGGGATCATTGTCTACGCACACGCCCAGTACCTTCAGAATGTTGGGATGGCTGAAATTCCTAATCAGAGAACATGGAACACTCACTATCACTTGTGGAAAAAAAACAAAAACAAATAAAAGTACAACCTGCTCACTGCAGCAACCATCCCATGTGTGCGTACACACGACAGACAAAGGAACAAACATCATGAAAGTACACATACGCATCAATATACAATGCACACAATGTAAAGCATCTAGTACATACGAGAGTTGTAGACTTGTATATACTGTACTACTTATTTAAGTGAAAATTATACACAGTTAAAATTATATATTTATTAGTAAAATAATGAAAATATATGACATGTATTTACCCCATAAGAGAAGCTTCAGCAAGAAACTTCCTCTGCTCCTCCGTGGTAGCACCTTTGCGAAGAGTCTAAAGCAAAACAGAAATAGAATAATTGTTGTAGTCATCACCTGATCAATTCCATGCCCCTTTCCCCCCTTGTAACCCTTTACCGCATTTCTGCATAAAGTTAACCTGTGCCGACAAGGTGTGGCTGTCATATCCTCTGTGAGTGGGTGTGAACATCTGCTTTCCGATGAATTTTAGGTCAAGGTACAGCCCCCGTGATGATAAAGGATCATTACTATCACTGTCTAGTGGGAGGTATGATCACTAGACGTCGGGATATCATTCACACTTGACTACACCTGTGTACTTAAATTACTACTGCTTCCCAGAGAGTTGGAGGTGTGAAAAGGAAAGTGGTATCATGCGTGCGTGTGTGTGTGAGTGATGCAGTGCCTCACTGTACGTACCTTGACGGCAACAGGAGTAGGCCCAGTGCCAGCTCCCAGGATATCAGTGGCAGTACCTTGGAACACCTCACCAAACTCTCCACGATCAATAAAGCTGCAAATAATCAAATCAATAGTAGTAGTTGTAATAATAATAATAATAATAATAATAATAATAATAATAATAGTTTGCCACTGCTAGGCTACAGCAACTCGGCCATCACACAAACACTAATGCTCACGTTTCAAGTTTGAGGTTGTTCCTTGGGAACTTGGTAAGAAGGTTGAGATGATCGTCTGAATATTGGTAGTCATCAAATGACCTGGAAATAACACACACGAGTAGAAATGAAACTGACGAGACCAAGTGTTAATTGAAATGCCGCTCATTACCCACTTACACACAAAGCTACATGATCTGTACTAGACAAGGTGAAGCTGTAATATAACAACCGTGTAATGCCAAGCATCACAGAGTAGCTAAGAGGCACTCCCTCCAATAACAACCACAGCTATGCTACCCACAGGATGCATACATAAATGATATTCCAGCCTGGGGGGAGGGGAAAGGGGAGGGGAGAGGGGGAGGGGAGGTCTATGTGATGGTATTGAGTATACACAAAATCAACCAAAATTTAAGAACTTCTAAGGTGTGAAATTGGAATTTTCTGTGAATACATTATTGACAGCATGTAAGCACACAAACACGCACCATGTGTAGTGGGGGTTCTGGCCGTTGCTCCTACTAATGGCATTCCTGAGGTTGCTAAGCTCGTGGTCCGGACCGTACATGTAAGACAGCCGCAACTCACGCTTGGAGTTGCGTGCTCTAAGGAAGCAACCTATACAAACACACATACACACACGCCATACAGAAAAAGAAAGAAGTGATGTATATAAGAGGAGAATGATTAAAGAGGTCATTTGTGTGATACAGTTGGTAGGCATACAAGTGGAGAGGAGAAGTGAGTCTACATAGGAGGTTACAGGGGCAAGAATATAGGAATACGTAAGGTGGGGGCATGAAGAGGGCCACACCTCCAAGTCTGTACTTACAGATGAGTACTAGTATGATGCAAATAGAGAGTAGGATTGTCCCACCTACACCAGCGCTCACTGCCACAACCGTCGTCGGAAACACTACACACGCACACACACACAAAAATATCACACACAAATTTTCTACAACACAACAAGAAATACAACAGAGGTGCGAAAAATGTCAAATTGAGCAATAGTTTGGGGAAAGAGAAAAAACATGGTCGGAGAATAAGCAGCTGGAGCTGCAATAGATACATTGCAAGTCAACATTAGCTTTAGTATTTTCCAATAATAGCCCGCCAGTCAGTGCTGACAGCAATTGTGGTATTGGAATTAATAACAACAGTAAACAAATATCCACTACAGTCAACTGCTTCTACCATGTAGCCCATGTATACCAATCCTAAATAACCTTAAACATTATTTGCTACAACTCATAAGAACAAGACCCCTCCCCCCCCCACCACCCACCCCTCCTGCCATTTCACATCCAATTTCTCTTACAGGTGCCCAATTCGAATGTGACTTCATTGCTCTCCTTGCTCATTCCGTTGTCATTACCAGCTACCAGCGTGACACCGTATGCAACGCCCCTCGATATGGGGGCGTTGGCCAGGTTGTACATCACATCTGCAAAATTCAGTCCTACTCTGGTTGTATTCACTTCTAGTCGACTCTCTGGCCTAAAAATAAATAAATAAATAAATAAAATATAAATAAAATAATACATAAATATGTATATAAATCCATCCACAATTTTATGGTTATCTGATTTTGTATTGGTATTCAATAAAACCACACGATAAAAAAAAACTTGTAGCAAGATACCAGAAGTGCAACACGAAGAGGTTTGGCTGCATATTATTACAGAATGAAGAAGTGCCTCACAAAGCCCAGTTAGCTGGCTATAACTCGAACTGGTGGGTTCACGCTCATGTACGTGCACTTAACACTTGCATTCATGCTATTACATACACATGTACATACTGTATACCAAGCTACTACACATGTGTGCTGACCTATTCTTACTCAACCTATATACATACTTTCAACTAGCTCAACAACCACCAACACTTATAAAGCGTTAGGTGTGTAATATCACACACTAGTCAACACAGAAATTGTCAACATGCTCCACGACTAGTGTCTATTGCCACACCTGAATATGAGAGTGTAGGAGGTGATTGCATTGCCATTCGACTCTGGATGATTCCACCTGAGTATAGAGGATTCAGTCACATTTATGAAGGGGGCTTTGGGTACTCCACCTGGATCAAAACATTAGAAGATCAAAGTCTGATATAGGAATATTTTTTAAGAGGGGAGGAGAGGAGAGGAATGATGGTGGAAATTAGCACGATTCATTTCTGGAAAAATTGGTAATTGGACGATAAGATTTCTCTCATCATTTGCTCAATTGACACCCCCACCACCCCCACCCCTTCGCCCCTATAACCAGAAGAGGGTCTCAGGAGTTCACCCCAACTCTAACTCTATTGAATTGGTGTTCACTATCCCACTTTGTCTAAAGACAGAGTAAGGATGCTCTGCAGAATTAAGTGCATTGGGAAGTGAAGGATGCTCCTCCTACTCCCTCACCCACATCAATGAAAGTAAGGAGACACCGAAGCTCATAGAGCCTGAATAAAGTGTTCACTTTCAGTGTTGTGGTTCTAGAGTTGTTGTGTTGGTTGTCTTCTACCTTATGGTTTGCTCGATGTTGTTGTTTTTATATAAACAGGAAAATAATGGAAGGTAGAAATAGCACTCACTGCTAGTGATAAAGACCGTGCCTTCTCCTCCAGCTATTTCAGAAGTGGAGTACAGGCCAATGGGAACCACACAATACTCCGTGAAGACAGTCAGGTTGGCCACCATGAAGGAAAAAGTCACCGGCCAGGTCATGCTGCGCACGATTTGAAAGAAACCAGGCACGTACTCTGCCCTGTCGTCAGAATAAGGACACATGCATGGGGTTCTTCCAGTAGCCATAGATATCTCACATGCCTGAAAGGAATGACACAAGAACACAGCAAATATTGAATTAAATTTCAAATATTCCACGTAGGAAATAATTCGTAATCGCACTCCACACGAGTCAGTTGTCTGAACTCTGTGATTATCATTACGCCAGATGCATTGCTACCACCCTGCAGTAAATCCTGCCATTGCTACACGCCTCCCCACACATACTGCCACATGGTCCACTTACAATGACACCGACGCCCTCTATCTCCCCAATGAACGAGTCAGAGATGGTTACGTTGACCACCATGGAGTCACTCTCTGCAGAGACAAAGTCCGGCGTTTGCAACAGAGACCACAGCTCTATTGAGATCTGGGTGCTGGTGGCGCTCATAAACACTTTATTGAATGTGAACAGCTGCAATAAAGGAGGGTTTGTGTGTGTGTGTGTGGGGGGGGGGGATGGGGGAAGGAAATGGAATTAGTGTAGTATCACGTTATGTTAAACTTACTCACAACAACAAACAGTATTAAAGATATAAACATCGCAAATACATTTTCTCTCTGAGAGCAAGTAACTAAAAGACTTATTATATTTAGTAGAGTGTGTTGCTCTATTCAGAAGTGATAGTGGAATTATAGTCTATTAGCAAACTGTATTTATTATTCAATACATTCCCTGACTACTACTTCCCCCTTGCGGCTTCATAACATGCCACACCCACCTTCACTGTCAGAGTGGCTGCTCTGGGCCCCGACACAACTATATAATTATCTGTAGTGTTTAGCCTTGTATCTCCAACAGTCACTATATAAGACCTGCTATTGTCTGGTCCACGGAGGGCATTTTGTGGAACATGGGACCATCGGACGGTAGCCATGGTAGTGCCATTCACAAAGAACATCTCAAAGACTGGTGGGTCTGGCACTGTAGTTCACACACACACACACACACACACACACACACACACACTTTTACCTCATATGTTTAGAATTTGGGAAATAATTGCAATGAACTTGAAGAGGTTAGTCAGTATTAACCTTGTATAAAGGAATAGGCATACATGTACTATGTACAACTTTTCCATATGCATGCTCACACTTCCAATAAAAAAAGAACTTCAAAAGGAAAATATAAGAATATGAAACACTTCCATAAACTACAACACATAACCAACCATACCTCCTTCCGCAGTTTTAAAAGTTCTTATTGAAAAAGATTCAATTCCGCGGGTGAAGGTGTATATGTTAGCTGATAAGACTCCTACAAGATAGTCTGTGAATGGCCTCAGGCCTGTCAGCACAATAGAGCTCCTTCGAGTCATCTGGTCACAAAGAAAAACAAAAACAAGAACGATCAGGGGTCAAACTTTTAGTTAATTATAATTGTCATGCACCTCTATTATGTATGTATATATAATATATTGTATATATGGTGTATATTTATATTACACATAATAAAGTAAAAACTTGCTTTAGTTAATTATGAATTAGAAGAACAACTTAAGTGTGACAAACTAAACAGAAAAATTATTCTGATCTGGTCATTAGTGCCAGGTCATAAAGTAGATGATAAAATTATACAATCACAAAATTTACAAAATGTTCTCATTATTTACTTTTAAAAGTAAATACTGCACATATGCTGCATATGTTAGGCTCCTATTTTAATCACATTCTACACAGGCAGAATGTATGCTGCCCATTTCAAGCTGATGCCCATTTCAAGCTGATGCCATTTCTCTCTAACCACACACTCCTCCCAATTTTAAATTTGTAAAGTATATTAACAAGTGGTAGTAGTAAAGGCATTTGTACAAAAGTATATCTATATATGTGCGGTAGCAGTGGACGGCATTTCAATAGTTAGTCATATTATTCCATGTTTCTGAATTATTCAGTTTGATATCGTCAGACTTAAATCAATCGCTTACTTCTACTATTCAAAATTTTGTCATAAAGTTATTATTGCTATTATTTAGCCAATATATAGAAGTCTAATATTGTCCACTTCATGTATGTGGCACATCTGTGGAGTGTACAATACTCAAAGTCAAACTTTTAGATACACCCAGCACAGTTACAGAATTCAGTGATATCTAGACCCAGGGTTCAGATGTGTGTGGCAGTTACAGAATTCAGTGATATCTAGACCCAGGGTTCAGATGTGTGCGGCACAGTTACAGAATTCAGTGATATCTAGAGCCAGGGTTCAGATGTGTGCGGCAGTTACAGAATTCAGTGATATCTAGACCCAGGGTTCAGATGTGTGCGGCACAGTTACAGAATTCAGTGATATCTAGAGCCAGGGTTCAGATGTGTGCGGCAGTTACAGAATTCAGTGATATCTAGAGCCAGGGTTCAGATGTGTGTGGCAGTTACAGAATTCAGTGATATCTAGAGCCAGGGTTCAGATGTGTGCGGCAGTTACAGAATTCAGTGATATCTAGAGCCAGGGTTCAGATGTGTGCGGCAGTTACAGATAGTCAGTGATCTCTAGAGGCCAGGGTTCAGATGTGTGTGGCAGTTACAGAATTCAGTGATATCTAGAGCCAGGGTTCAGATGTGTGCGGCACAGTTACAGAATTCAGTGATATCTAGAGCCAGGGTTCAGATGTGTGTGGCACAGTTACAGAATTCAGTGATATCTAGACCCAGGGTTCAGATGTGTGTGGCAGTTACAGAATTCAGTGATATCTAGAGCCAGGGTTCAGATGTGTGCGGCACAGTTACAGAATTCAGTGATATCTAGAGCCAGGGTTCAGATGTGTGTGGCAGTTACAGAATTCAGTGATATCTAGAGCCAGGGTTCAGATATGTGTGGCACAGTTACAGAATTCAGTGATATCTAGAGCCAGGGTTCAGATGTGTGTGGCAGTTACAGAATTCAGTGATATCTAGAGCCAGGGTTCAGATGTGTGCGGCACAGTTACAGAATTCAGTGATATCTAGAGCCAGGGTTCAGATGTGTGTGGCACAGTTACAGAATTCAGTGATATCTAGAGCCAGGGTTCAGATGTGTGCGGCAGTTACAGAATTCAGTGATATCTAGAGTCAGGGTTCAGATGTGTGTGGCAGTTACAGAATTCAGTGATATCTAGAGCCAGGGTTCAGATGTGTGTGGCACAGTTACAGAATTCAGTGATATCTAGAGCCAGGGTTCAGATGTGTGTGGCACAGTTACAGAATTCAGTGATATCTAGAGCCAGGGTTCAGATGTGTGCGGCAGTTAC
>WLWD01000432.1_pt1 | contig 43726 bp, 18 predicted proteins | sample 6712731 | NCBI WGS metagenome assembly WLWD01 (sample SAMN12718690, study PRJNA576275) | sponge metagenome | isolation source: marine sponge | host: Mycale hentscheli | place: New Zealand: South Island, Marlborough, Capsize Point | collected 2014-11-01 | reverse complement strand
ATCTTTCTATTTTCAGGGTTCAAATACTTTGCTAAGAAAAAAAAAAGACAAAATAATGTGCAGAATTACTTTTATATTCAGATTTGTTCATGGAAATGTATTTATCGACTAGACTGGGTGAAGCAAAATTAATCTAAAATATTATTATTACTTATAATATGGCCTAATAAATTTCTCTGACAGGCTCGTAAAACTAATATAATTTCCTTATTGTTAGTGTTTAGAGTAAAGTTTTCTAGTTGCAATAGTTGTTGCTACATTATTAATACACCAATATTCACAAAGAATTATGAAGCATCTCTTAAATTATACTAATATATTAATTCATACTTACTAAAGTCTGGTGAAAGTCTGCGTCTTGGATGAAATGATTCATGAATGTAATCTTCATGGAAATCTTTATTGTTTAGAGGAGGACTTGATTCTGTGTTCTCTTGCTGTCTATTTGTGGGATCTGGTGCACTGTGAAGTCTATTCCTTACATTTAGAAACTTTTCACTCAGATAGTTCAAGCCTTTTTGGATCATATTAGGTATCTCTGGGGCATGATGTATAATATATTGTAATGCTCTGACATAAAACCCATCTACCGTTATTATTGGTCCATCTCTCACGCTTTGCTCTTTGGGGCCTATAATGAGATAGTGTTAATGAAAAATTTTCAAACAGCACTACTCTGTACTATAATAGATACATGACATCACACACTCGAGCAAACACACCCACGCTAGAATGAAAGCTGCAGCTAAAGACACATGGTAAATCAGGGAAAGGTAAAAGCTGCCCAAAACTGATATGATGTGAGCTAAGGCTGATGCTTAGCTGTGAGTGAAACTGTTGAATCTCAAGGACTCTAGCAGCGTTTGTTTGTGATTTATCTTACACTCTAAGGTTAGAGAAGTTCCTGCTACCCTGCCACCTGGAATAGGGAAATTACAAATTGAAGCCATGTATTTTGATGAGTAATCACAACGTCTAAACAATGGCGTTCAAGTAGGGAAAGTGAATGGGAACAGTTCTGTTCTCATACTTCTACCATATATAAATGAGTACATTTATGGTAATTCAATATTTTTAGCTTAGTATATAGCATTAAAATTAGATATAATTCACAAAACATTTCAGCTCTCTCATAAGCCTTCTTCAGTTGTGAGGTGAGGTGTATATATGACTAAAATTCACATAAATGTCTCAGTATAATTCACATTTTTAAATGTCTTCATACCAGTTGTCTCTTCCTCTTTTGAAACCTCATGCTGTAGTGGAAAACTATTGGAATTTTGACTCATTTGATTGACATTGTAACTTCTTGTGTTTGTCCCCATCAGTTGAGACAACCTTTCCTTGATCCTGTTTTGCTTTTCATTCTTTTGTCCCAAGTTAAACATTTCTGTTCCTAGTTTACTGTCAAATTGACTAACTTTCTTATGTGGTAAAATATCATTGACATCATCTTGGTGGACTGCTTTACAGTTATTAAAAAATGAAACATACAAATAATAACATGATTCGCTATCTAGTCCAGCAGTTATAAAGAAGTACACCAATAATTAGCACAATTATACACACACACTCTGACTTAACAATTTAATATCATTCAAACAGAAGAGTAGAATAAACATACTAAATTTATACATGTAAATACCATCTGAATTGATTATTTCCTCACAAATTACGCAAAAACTACAAATAAAGAAAGAAAATGAGGCATAAATTATTCCATTTTAAGTATTTAGCTAACAATATCAGAGTTGACACATTATAAACTAAACAAATTGTGCTACAAAAGATCTTTCAGAAATAATATTCAATTGAACTTAGCTACAGCTAAGAGAAAACTATTTGATGTAGACTCACATAAATCATCTGGTACTCTTGATGTGGAAGGAGTTACTTTTGACTCCATTGTTTTGTATTTGTCTTCATGTTGAGAAGTTATATAATTGTTTCTATCACTGAAGTCCATTTGCTGTTTTTGGAAAGTCTTTGAAGCTGAATTGACATTGTCACTTGGTGCTTTAGTTAGAATACTTTTAGACATCCATTTCTCTATCATCTTGTCTTGGTTTTCTTTTGACTGAGGCGAGTGATGTGTTCCAGTTTCAAACTTGCTGTTTATTTGTTTGTTTTTATTATGTGGCAACCTGTCCTTTACCTCAACTTGTGGGTGTGCTATGTATTTAAATAGATTTTAACTTTCAACAAAATTCATATAAAAATCAAAAATGTGATTTGATTTAAGTATTTTTTATATCAATTCAGCTTAACGAATTCAGAATATTCAATTAGCTAAAACTTCAGAAAACTCACACACATCAGGTTGAGTCATTGATGAAGCAAAATGTTTGGGATGATATTTTTGGTAAGCATTCTCTTCTTGAGTTGTAACATAGTTCTTCCCCGAGTCCATCTGCTGTTGTTGAGATATTTGATCAACATAGTGACTGGGTGCTTTAGTTTGATGTGATTGGGACATTCTTTCCTTGACCCTCTTTTCTTGTTTCCTGTCATGGCCTGAATATAACGTATTCTCTCCAAGTTTGTAGTTATAATTCTTATTTCTACTTGCAAATAATTTTGTGCGTTTCTCAACTTGTACTGATGCTGTAGGAAACAAATAATTTTACTGAATGTCTTGTGTAAATTCTGTCAATTTGATTGTCAGGACATTATATTTATCTATTAGTCATGCTAAGTATCAAGTACAAACTAAGTAAAGGTAAACTTGCTTGCTTTTATGTAAGTGAAGGAAATTGTCAATATTTTAAAAGTAATATGAACCTTTCTTCCTTTTACTCCTTGCTAATAAATTTGGATGGGAATGACTATTGTTTTAACTTACGTAAGTTTAGTGGAGTAGTTGGTGAAGTTGGAACAAATGATTTCATACCATTTCTATTTTTTTTCCAAGAGTCCATGTTCTGTTTCCCGCCTTCACCTAAACTAAATATTCCTGGTAAAAACTTTCTATTACTAGGCTTATAAGTATTTTGTGACAAGAATTCATTTGATGATGTATCAGTTTGGGTGTCAGGGATAGCTTTTATATCAGAAAGAAGATTTCCATTTACTACTTTGGTTACTATTTTGTTAAGAAACCATCTTGAAGATCCAAGGAGACTAGAAGTTTCTTGGAGATTAGGTATATTTAATGTATCTTTCATATTAGTACCGTTCACTTTTAGCATAAAGGTTCCATATGTTTGATTATCATCGTGTTTGAATCTAAGGTATGAATTCAGTCCATCAGATTTCACGTTAAATATGGTGTTTGAGGGGCCTACAGGCCTCCCGTTTACGTACCATTGAAGCAATTTCTCAGGAAGGCCTGCATACTGTGCTAGTATTGTAGTATAAATGGAACTGCCCAATCTTTCCTGAATTAGATCTGTTATGTTCAGTTCAAATTTATCTGGAATTAGTAAGTATGATTGGGTGAATAAGTCAATGATTTAATGCTAGTAACACAATGTTTCATGGCAGTATAATCAAATCCTAACATTGTTTGCATATTTCTAATGTGCATTGCTTCACAATATAACATCTCCAGCACAACTATCACTTAGGAAATATATCGCTAGAAAACGAATTATCACTCAAAATATGGGATATTCTATAGGAAGCTGCTTTAACATGAAGTAGTGGATAAGTTTTGAAGTCTACCACATCATTTTAACATGCATTAAAGCTGGCATGTTATTTTATCTTACCGTGCTTAGAACTGTAATATTGTATTGTCTAAATTAAGTCTACTTTTTCAATGGATACCCACATCACATGCTGATACTACTAGAAATTCACACTTCCAACTCACTAGTTGTGATCAGTGTCTTTTCTACTGATTTAGTAGTGACATTGGTGGTGCAACTGTAAAATCCTCTATTTTTAACATCAAAATGATGGATGGTAATATTTGAGTATACAAATAAGTATGGTGATAGTCCGTTCCACAAGTTTTGGTCCAGGTCTAAAGTTGAGTTAACAAACGTTAGTAGTTTCGCAGTTGGTGAAATGCACTTCAATGAGACCTTGGCATCATACGGAACTTTCACTAAATGTCTGAGATATTTCTGAACTTTGCCATTTACTGCTACTTGTAAGGATGCTAGTATTTATAACATTACAATGAAGTGATCATATATATATACACATTGTGTAATGCTTTATATATATCTAAAAGAAAATGAAATAATTGCTTAATCTTATGCAGCACCGAAATTGTAACATTAGCATGATACTATTTACGAGACTGTGTAATCAAATTCCATTGTTTTAATAGCTTCACATATATATGCATTCAAGGTTAGTTAAGTTTTAACTCACTCAAATCTGGTGAGAGAGTTTGTAAAATACTATTTCCTTGAACAATTTTTTTGTGGGTATTCTTCTCTAGAGATTTAGCATGAGTAGGTAGGCGTGTCCATTCATTGACTTTATTTTCTGATTTCCTCTTCTGTCCTAAACGAATTACTTCTCTTAGGAATTTTCTATCGCTATCTTTGTCTTTGTTAGGTGCCATGCTTGCTTGTGAAGAAAAAATTGAGTTTTGACGGATGTAATGACTCTTTGGTTTAGGTTTTTGTGTTTTGTCTTGACCTAAACGAATGACTTCAGGTCTAAACTTTCTGTTAGTTGACTTATGTGTATCATGTGATAAGAACTGATTAACAGATGTGTCAGATTGAGGATCAGGATAAGCTGTGACAACAGAGAGAATACTTCCATGTGATATTTTGGTTACTACTTTCTTAACACTATTTTTTGTGAATTCTAAAATGCTAGAAATTTGTTGAGGATGAGGCAACTTTAGTGTATCCTTCCATTTTGTACCGTTCACTTTCAGCATAAAGGTTCCATATGTTTGATTATTATCGTGCTTGAATCTCAGGTATGAATTCAGTCCATCAGATTTAACATTAAATATGGTATTTGAGGGGCCTACACGCCTCCCATTTACGTACCACTGAAGCAATTTCTCAGGAAAGCCTGTATACTGAGCTAGTATTGTTGTATAAATGGAATTTCCCAATCTTTCCTGGATTAAATCTGTTATGTTAACTTCAAATTTATCTGTTATTAGAATGTATAATTATTAATGAAAATGAGTTTTAAAAAATATATATATATTATAATATATATTATATACATATATATATATTGTGCTTATTACATGAGTTAGAGTGTGATATGGTGAAATATTTCATGAGCAGGCTAATTTATTTTCAAGAGTCAAAGGCAGTGAAAATAAAGCCTGTGAGTGAAATATCTAGCCATATGACTCCAACGAGTGTAATAAGTGGTTTATTCCACACTAGATATGTTCACTGAAGTAGTTTTTTGTTAACTCAAGGTGTAAAGTTACCGAAAACTCACTAGGGGCTCCCCACAACCGTAGCTGATATTATTGCAGCTACTCTAACCTGGCTGGGTAGGCTCCACTAGAGTAAAAATGGCTATAAAAACCCAGAAAACTTGTACGCCAGGCCTGGTTGCTATATGCTTGCTCAATACAGCCATGAGATAACACTTTGTGATATCCTGAGATATCTCACAGTACCTAAAAATATCATTGTGAAGATATCTAGCTTGGAATAAATATATATATTTCTCAGCATTGGAGAAAATCAAGTGCATAATTTCCACATAGCATATTTCATTTCAACTTCTTGGCTATCAGGTTGACATCCTAAAAGTCACCATTATATTGGATATTGCTATTATTAAATAGCAACATGGAATAATTACCACTAGAGTACCATCAGATTCTACAATTGATTTCATATTTCAGAATTGCACGTCTTTATGTAAAATTAATGGATCTGAAGAATTTGACCTGATAACAAAACACTACTAATCATACAATAAGGTGGTGCAAACACTACTAATCATATAATAAGGTGGTGCACTTGTTCTTACATGCTCGATACTTAATCTTCCAATAGTATTTTGACGTGTTATAATTGTCATTACTTAAACTACATTTTCAATTAATAATACACATCAATGTAATTGCATATACAATTCTAAATACAAACTTTGAACTCACTAGTTGTGATTAGTGTCTTTTCTACTGATTTAGTAGTGACATTGGTGGTGCAACTGTAAAATCCTCTATTTTTAACATCAAAATGATTAATTGTAATATTTGAGTATACAAATAAGTATGGTGACAGTCCGTTCCACAAGTTTTGGTCCAGGTCTAAAGTTGTGTTAACAAACGTTAGTAGTTTCGCAGTTGGTGAAATGCACTTCAATGAGACCTTGGCATCATACGGAACTTTCACTAAATGTCTGAGATATTTCTGAGCTTTGCCATTTACTGCTACTTGTAAGAATGCTAGTATTTATAACATTACAATGAAATGATCATATATATACACATTGTGTAATGCTTATATAACTATAAAAGAAAATTTAACAATTGCTAAATCTTATGCAGCACCGAAATTGTAACATTAGCATGATACTGATTATGAGACTGTGTATTCAAATTTCATTGTTTTAATAGCTTCACATATTATGTATTCAAGTAACTGTTGATAAAATACAACTATGTTATAGTTAGTTAAGTTTTAACTCACTCAAATCTGGTGAGAGAGTTTGTAAATAATACTTTTTTCTTGAACAATTTTTTTGTGAGTATTCTTCTCTAGAGATTTAGCATGAGCAGGTAGGTGTGTCCATTCATTGACTGCTTTTTCTTGCTTCCGGTTCTGTCCTAAACGAATTACTTCTCTTAGGAATTTCCTATCGCTATATTTGTCTCTGTTAGGTGCCAAGTTTGCTTGTGAAGTAAAAATTGAGTTTTGACGGTCATAATGACTCTTTGGTTTAGGTTTTTGTGTCTTGCCTTGACCTAAACGAATGACTGCAGGTCTAAACTTTCTGTTAGTTGGCTTATGTGTATTATGTGATAAGAACTGATTAACAGATGTGTCAGATTGAGGATCAGAATCAACTTCGACATCAGAAAAAATACTTCCATGTGATATTTTGGTTACTACTTTGTTAAAATTATTTTTTGTGGATTCGAAAAAGCTTGAAATTTGAGGATGAGACAACTTCAGTGTATCCTTCCATTTTGTACCGTTCACTTTCAACATAAAGGTTCCATATGTTTGATTAACATCCCGTTTGAATCTCAGGTATGAATTCAGTCCATCAGATTTCACGTCAAATACGGTATTAGTTGGGCCTACAGGCCTCCCATTTACGTACCACTGAAGCAATTTCTCAGGAAAGCCAGTATACTGAGCTAGTATTGTTGTATAAATGGAATTTCCCAATCTTTCCTGGATCAGATCTGTTATGTTAACTTCAAATTTATCTGTTAGTAGAATGTATATTTAACGAGAATTAGTTAACAAATCAATATATAATATATATTATTTCGCGTCTTTGCAGATAATCAAATACATAATTTCCACAGACTATGTTTCATTTCAACTTCTTAGCTATCACGTTGACACCCTCACAGTCACCATTATATTGGATATTGCTATTATTAAATAGCAACATGGAATAATTACCACTAGAGTACCATCAGATTCTACAATTGATTTCATATTTTAGAATTGCACGTCTTTATGTAAAATTAATGGATCTGAAGAATTTGACCTGATAACAAAACACTACTAATGATATAGTAATAGTAATAGTGTTATAGCACAGCTAGTAGTAGACAGCATTGAAATCTGAGTAAGGTTTAAGGTGGTGCACTTGTTCTTACTTCATCTTAATCTTCTAATCGGGGTTTTGACGTGTTGTAATTGTCACTACTGAAACTACATTTTCAATTAATAATACACATCAATATACATGCATATACAATTCTAAATACAAACTTTGAACTCACTAGTTGTGATTAGTGTCTTTTGTGCTGATTTAGTAGTGACATTGGTGGTGCAACTGTAAAATCCTCTATTTATCACATCAAAATGATTAATAGTAATATTTGAGTATACAAACAAATATGGTGACAGTCCGTTCCACAAGTTTTGGTCCAGGTCTAAAGTTGTGTTAACAAACGTTAGTAGTTTTGCAGTTGGTGAAATGCACTTCAATGCAACCTTTGCATCATATGGAACTGTCACCAAATGATGAAGATACTTCCGGACTTTGCCATTCACCTCTACTTGTAAAGATGCTAGTATTTATAATTATTACCATGTATTACAATGATAAAACACTGATACAAAATGTAATGCTTTTTGTCACTTCATGGATGCATGAAGATGAAAGTGTTTTATAGCTATCCATTCCAGTCATAATACAGTTATATAAGCTATTCACTACTGTACAATCACAATAATTACTTAATATTATTATTAGACTAAAATTATTGAAAAATATGACAATTGTAATCTAAGCTGAGATTCATTGTAATTTTTGTATTGTACTGGTATATTTTCCAATCATTTCAAATCAATTATCATTAGTTATCAAAACCGATCTTTAATATATTCCTAAAGATTCACAATATTCCATTTACCATATTGTGTTCAGAAGGTATAAAATGTGGCCGAATTAGAAAATAGACTCGATACTCAGGCAACGTTTATTCAAGAATTGGATTTTAAAATGTGTAAAGTGTAAATCCATTCTACTGCTTACATAAATCTGTTGGAATAGCTGGAGAAGGTACTCTGTCTGTATCATGAGATTTCACATTCTGTTGTCTGTTGCTAGGATCCAATTGTTCTTGATGAACAGATGAATCTTGGTTGACATAGTGACGTGTTCGCTTAGTTTGAATCTGCTGACGGATCCATTCATTGAGCAGGTTTTTCAGTTTCCTGTTTGGACCTAATTGAACTACTTCAGTTTCTTCTTTACTTCCTCTATTGTTGTTCCTATTGAGTGTCAAGCTACTTGGAGGAGTCTTCTTAATAGCCTTATTAGGTGTTGTATTTGAATCTAAAAATTCAGAGCATTATAATCGGAAGCGTATTTTTGATGTAAGCATGCAAGTCTGTCGGTCTGACTGACTGTCTGTCTGTCTGTCTGTCTGTTTGTCTGTCTATCTGTCCATCTGTCTGTTTGTGTTCCTTCTCTCTTTGTCTGTCTCTCTCTCTATTCATGTATACATATTATATAGGAGCATAGAGAATGTTAAATACGCTTACTTAAATTTCTGACCTGCTTATAGATGCACTATTGGAATTATTTAGTTGACTTATATTATCATAAAGTGGAATTTAACAATGGTGACATTTAAACTGTTCCTAAATTATAACATTACCATTGTACTATTTAAGACACAGTGTAGCTAATCAAGTTCCATTTTCAATAACTTCAACAATATTCTTCAATTAGCTACAAAGAATTAAGGAATTTGTCGTAATTACTTTTTGTTTTAACTCACTAAAATCAGATTGGAGAGTTTGTAAAATGTTGCTTCCTTGAACGAACTTTTTGTGGATATTCTTCTCTAGAGATTTAGCATGAGCAGGTAGGCGTGTCCATTCATTGACTGTACTTTCTTCTTTCCTGTTTTGTTCTATTACTTCTTTCAAAAATTTTCTATCCCTATCCTTTTTGATAGGTGCCAAGTTGGTTCGGGAAGAAAACGTTGAGTCTGGACGGACAAGGTGACTTTTTGGTTTAATTTTTTGTTTCTTGTCTTGTCCTAAGTGAATTATATCCGGTAAGTATTTTCTGTTCGTAGGGTTTTGTCTATTAAGTGATTGAAATTGATCAGACATATCAGATTGAGAGTTAGGAGTAGCTTTGACATCAGCGAGAATATTTCCATTTACTATCTTGGTCACTAGTTTAAGTATATTTTTGGAGGATCCAAAAAGATGAGAAATTTGTTGAGGATGAGGCAACTTTAGTGTATCCTTCCATTTTGTACCATTCACTTTCAACATAAAGGTTCCATATGTTTGATTATCATCGTGTTTAAATCTCAGATATGAATTCAGTCCATCATGTTTGACGTGAAATATAGTATTTGAGGGGCCTACAGGCTTCCCATTTACGTACCACTGAAGCAATCGCTCAGGAATGCCAGCGTATTGAGCTAATATAGTAGTATATAAGGAATTGCCCAATCTTTCCTGAATTAGATCTGTTATGTTTACCTCATGTTGGCCTGTAATCATGTAATACATGATACCTTAACTGAAGAATCTTGAAATAATGTACATTATTTAGAGAAGTATGCAGCCATTACAAAAAAGAGCTTAGTATTAATGATGCAAACAGATTGTAGTGCTTCAGCACAAATGACTACCGAGATTACATAGTAAAAAACCTTGACGATTTTGGAAAAATTCTAGGTTAATCTAAATAATTATATATAATTAAAAGAGCTAATCAATTTAATTAGCTAATTATCTACAAGTGACAAAATTTGCAAGTTTTTCTCACTTTATCCTTCACCTTCCAGAAGTAACATCCCAAACTACAATTTCATGGTATACAAAGTAGACTGTTAAATAACTGATGACTAGTCGACTTAATATTTTATACCACACGTACTAACTATAATATATTCAATCTATTAGTACGTTTGTAAGTGATACCAATATGTCAACCTCAATTAACAACCTTTACTCTATTAGTGCACAATAAAGTAACAGAATGATAATACACTCACTTGTTGTGATTAACGTCCTTTGTAATGATTTTGAATGAATATTTGTTGCACATCTATAAAATCCTCTGTTCCTTGCATTAAAGTGGTCAATTGTAACATTAGCTGATATGAATAAGTAGGGTGAAAGTCCGTTCAGAAAGTTTTGATCCAGATCTAGAGTTGTATTGATAAACGTTAATAATTCCACATTCTGTGACCTGCAAGTTAGGGACACTTTAGCATTATAGGGAACTTTGACCAAGTGATTCAGATACTTTTGAGGGATTCCATTGACTTCTACTTCTAAATTGCCTGTTTCAAAAATGTTAAAATAAACTTTGAACAAAATATTAATTAAGACCTTGGTTAAAAGTTTATCAATTGTTATTTTATGGCTTACAAATTAATGTTGCTGTTGCAGTTATTTGCATTTCATTTCAAGATGTTGTTTTACGTTGCAGGAAAAATACATGACATTTGGACTTAGTTGTTGTTTTTGTGTGTTGTTGTTGTTTTTTTCAAAAAAAAGTGCTGACTAAGAGTTCAGGTAGAGCTTTCTCTTTAATTTCAAATCTCCATTAATTGGTAATTTAAATAATACTGATGGCAATTTTTGTTTTAGTTGAGTTTATCTGATAATGCTATGTTAAAGGATTAGCTAATCATTATTGTTAATAACTAAATGAATACACTGTTAAAATGCGTGCTTAAATAACACCTCGCGAGCTGTTTGCCAGGATACGCGGTCTGGACACCCCACTTTAAGCCCTTATAACTTCTACACCAACGCATACTTTACCAAGTGAGCTTATATAATAATAGCTTATATCCATTAGTTTCTTCATTTCAAATATCATTTAGTTGCGACTAACTTTGGGGACAATATTAGGCTTTAAACTGGGGTGTCCAGGCAGCACCTCCTATTTAACACCAAACACCCCATTTTTAACAGTGTAAAGATTATATTTAATTTTGGTTTAAATTTTTGTCAAGTTTTATCATCTCTACAATAGTATTTCTTTCACTTCATTCTTTAAAGAATCAATTAGTCCTGATTTTTACAACTGATTATTATGTGGCCATGCTGTCCTGTCCAGTACAGTTCTACCTTACATCGCTTTTGTATTGTTTTTCAACACAAAATGGTGAGCAAGCTAGCATTTTATACTAAAATACATAAAAAGATTCTTCATTATATTCTTCGAGAATAATTTAGGTTTAGTCTTTTCTTAGCTAATAAGACAAAGAATAGAGAGTTTATGATCTCAAGCCCTTAGAATGAATGTACACTTCCTATATACTTCTTGTTTTAGTAAAGCCAAATTACCATTAATAGCAGCACACCAAGTCTAAATATATTCTATCTAAACAGCACGCTTATGATTAAGTGAATTCCTCCATGTAGCATGTAAGATTAGCTTAAATTGCAGTGTGGAAACAGGAGTGTTCTGTTGTCACAGAGGGTACAGGACCACCTGATAGGATGTTGGTAAGATTATTTGTCTACCTGTTCAAGAACAAATACAGTATAGCCAATATATTTAAGTGATTTAGTTCTCATTTAGCTAGCAACTTGTAATACAGCCACACTTAGGCTGGTTGCGGTTAAAATGTGTGCTTGTCAAAGCCGTGTTTATGCCAATTTCTTTTCTTCACTATTATAGGTGCCGTTTATTGTAAGGATTAGGACTAACTCAGGCAGAATTTCACCTTCAACTCGGATCACTACTATGTTTTTGTATGTGTATTACTTAAATTCTATCATTTCATCAATTTTTCATATACAATAAATAAATGAAACAATTGATAATTTTATTAACATGAAAGTCTAGTAACTTTAGCTACAAGTTAACAGTGCTAATCCTGTGAAAATCAAAATATTTCTTGGGACACAGTAGGTACAATCGACAGCCCCGTTTGCGATTTCCATTTGCTGTACATTATCTGCCCGTAATAAACATAAATATTATTGAAAACAGATGAGATGAGTTGTACAGCGCCCGAAAACTCCGTAAACTTCACCAAATTTCTTTCTTTCAATAGTTACAGTATTAATGAGCACCTGCCTACCGCCCCTTTTCCCAGCGCAACGTTGACGTTTGAGCGCTTAATTGACTTGGATTCACATAAATAAATTGCTTCCAGTAAAGTACTAAATGCATTCCTCAATTACCGAGCTTGGGGTCGTGCCAACTTTACTTGGACAAACTGTAACACTATGTGCCTGACAAATTGCTAGTTCAATATTTATAAGCTAAAGTAACATTATTAGTAGCTGTAGCAAAGTTAACCAGATCAATAAATTTCATATTGCCAATTATTACTTATACTGTATTATATCTTATTTTTGTACTTTAAAGTCCTTCATATCAATGTAACTTACCTACCACTAGATGAAGCGTAAAAGTATAAATAAGTAACAAAATCATCACCTTTGTTACAGCACTTTTAGGATAAACGCTACAACTACCAATAACGCAAACTCTCAAGCCTTTTATGTGGGCGCGCCACGCTAACTCTGTGCGCGTTGTTTAACAATGCTGTCCGACGCCATCCACGCTGATTCCCAGTCCGCTGCTCTGGCACACTCCAAGGAGACCCCCTGGCTTACTGCCTGGTTCCAGGCCCGCCCTGGCGACAGTGACTTTATGGTTGGGCAATGCATCCCTGTGGCTCCACCGTCTCCCCACCATACCCCCTTCCCTGGACGGTGTAGTCTGAACTTTTTGTATATATTTATTATTGTCTTTTTTTTTACCGGTTGTATAGCTGATCTTTTACCTCTTTGGGGAAAAAAAAACCCTAACTGCGCAGCGCACCTGGAAAGGGTTAGGGGCTCATTATTGAGATAGCACCTACTGAGAGATTACTTTGTAGTCAGGTAAGCTAATATATTCTTGCTGCCCTCTGTAGTTATGCTTGTGTTGAATACTATGTCAAGTGCTACAAATGAAGATTCTCTGAGACTACTACAAGCAAGACACACTCACTGGTAGTGGGTGTGTCTTGCATGTTTAGTTTCCATTATAAAGACTACAAAATTAAGTCTGCCTTTTTCTACCTAACTAGATAATGCCCAAAAAAATTGATATTTGGTCCAAGAAATAATTTTGTAATCACCAGCTGGTAAAACGCCACCAGTATTATTCAAAATATGAACAAATATTTAGACACGCATTTGGGATAGCTAAAGCTAGCTATACATAAAGGTTTCAGTAAGAACTTAAAAAGTCAAAATCGAGGTTTAAATTAAGATATAATAGCACTACTGTGAAGGTTATTTGATATTACCATGTCTTAATTATTAGCTATACAGTGGCTAAATGTACAGATGAAACTACTTTTTGTTATATCTTCTCTAGGATACATTTGCTATTTTGAATCTTTTAGTTTTATTTTTAACATTAAATTCAACTGACTTTTTTTTTTAATCTTAGCTAATGATATCTTGAGAAATTTATATTTAGTTTTAATTTTTTCAGTTGCCAGACTACCAAAATGCTACAAAATAAAAATAATTTTAGCTATACTGTGATTTATTTTAATGTTACTTACCCTCCACCACGTATAATATAAAAGTATATATAAGTAACAAGATGATCATCATTTTGTTACCGCACTTTTCACTTATAAGATAGACGCTACTACTACCAATCATGCGAACTACTCTCAAGGCCTATATGTATGTGGGTGTGGCCACGCTAACTTACTGCGCGTTGAAGTGCCCGTGTGGGAAAGGTTTATAGCACTTACATGTGCTGTTTGTGGGTAGTTGTGCTAATTAGTACCTGGAGTACTACAATTGAAGGTTCCACTGATACTAGGGGAGTGTCTCTTGCATATTTGCTTCTCTTACTTGATTACATTTACCCATTTCATTGCACAAGCAATACTAATACCTAACTAGATATTTCATTGCACAAACTATACTAATAGATATTTCATTGCTCAAGCTATACTAACACATAACTAGATATTTCATTGCTTAAGCTATACTAACACATAACTAGATATTTCATTGCTGCACAAGCTATACTAATACATAACTCGATATTTCATTGCACAAGCAAAACTAATACATAACTAGATATTTCATTGCACAAGCTATACTAATACATAACTCGATTATATTTTGCCCGGCAAGTTTGTGTTTGTTCTGAGAAATGATTTTGTAATACTAGCAAATTTTCTTAGTTCTAACAGCCACTATGTTGATCAAAACTTTAGATCAAGTTTCCAACTGGATTTGTGTCGTTGTTGTTTTTATCCTTTGTTTTGTATTTTATTTGTTGTTGTTATTTTGTTTTTTTTTTGGTTGGAAAATATGAAGTATAAGTAATAATAGCTGATGAAATTTAATGGTTGATGTTGTTATTGTCAGTAATAGAAAGAGACTAATAGAGTGACAATCAATATACTGGAGATGAAACTGGACTGTAGGAGTTGAAAGAACATTAGCTAGCTGTTGGATTTTAGTGGAGTGGAATGTATTTGTAACATAACAGAATTTGCTAAAATTGGTGAGATCAGACTGTGCTTGTGAAAGAGATAATGTGTATAGCTGTTACAGAGTGGAGTCAGCAAAACTTTGTACTTTTGTACAATGTGCAAGTGAGTCAAAACAATTCTTGGATATATCTGCTGCTTCTACACCTAACAAGAATTACTCCCTTCCTCCTGCTTTGGGGGATTCAATTCAAATAATTTCTTTACGCAATTTCGACTCATTAGTCTGGGTGGCACATCAAGCGAAACAAAGCTGCTCACGTTGAAGATGTGACCCACAGTGTTTGCTCGCTTACGGCACGGCGTAAAAATGCTCACGAAACGCAAACTTTACATGGTCCTCAATGTTGACGTCAGGTACCTGAGTGAGGACAAATCTGATGTGGAGCTCTGTGGTAGAATGACTTTCTCTCACATGAAGCTAACTTATTCATGATACCCTAGACTTGTCCATGTAACCCTACCCTAATGCATTTTCATTCATTCACACTCATCTTATTCATGTAATTACATTCACAAAACCTGAATTTATTCAATCCATACCTATGCACACACGTTCATCCATGTTATTTCTCACCTCACCTTTTGGCAGGTTTGGTGTATATTGGCCAGCCTCACTTTATTGTAATGATCTCACTTTATCGAAATACACTAGGGGAAGGCTCTGCCTAACTTTCCTCTCTTAAGAATTAGAACTCTGTCTGGGAGGTATCCCTGGCTGATTAACCTAAGGATAGGAAGGGCTTGCCTCAACTTGTTCCAAACCTAAGTTGACACTTGGACTAGGAAGCTCCTTGACATTGAATTCTCTGGTGGCAGCTACTGTCGAGGAGGCTCACGACCTAGCTCACCATACCACAAGCTCCCACAAGACGCTTTCCTTATCCCCACGCTCACATAATTGGTATGATAAAGGGTCGCCAACGCCGGACTGGCATTTGAACGTAGTAGTCGCGTTTATAATTCAATTTTAGTTCCCTGTAAGCGAATCTGTGGCCTCGTTGACTCATTCTGAACTTTTCCCATGTCCGAGTATAAAAAGGAGAATGCCAATCTAAAAATTGAGCAAAGTCGTAAATTGTACCAGACATATATGTAAGTCTTATAAAGGTGTAGAGGTGAACGGGCTAAGTCTTGGGGCTGATAAAGTCCTCTGATAATTGCTTCCTCACACATTAATAGTGAGTTAGGAGAATAGGCACAAGCCACAAGAGTGTCTATCTACTAACACTATGTGCCCAGACAAATTGCTAGTTCGATATTATAATCTAAAATATCATTATTTATTAGCTATAGCAAAGTTAACGAGACCAATGAATTTCATATTGCCAATTATTACAAATTAATATACTTATCTTTAAAGTCCTTCATATCAATGTAACTTACCTACCACTAGATGCGGCGCAAAAGTATAAATAAGTAACAAAGTCATCATGTTACCGCACTTTCACTTTCAGGATAAACGCTACAACTACTAATGACGCAAACTCCAAACTTTATGTGGGCGTGGCCACGCTAACTCGGCGCGTTGTTAACCCTCCTAACTGTGCAGCGCACCGGAAAGTGTTATATAGTAGTGGTCCAGTCTGTTTAGTGATAGCCTGTCCACCACGCAATGTTATTGAAAATTACAAGTTATTAATCGTTTTATTAACTACTCAGAATTTTATGTTATTGGAGATTTGGTTTTTGTATTTCGACCCATTTTTTATATAGCTCCTGAGAGTACTTTGTAGTCAGGTAAGCTAATATATTCTTGCTGCCCTCTGTAGTTCTGCTTGTGCTGAATACTATGTCAAGTGCTACAAATGAAGATTCTCTGAGACTACCACATGCAAGGCACACTCACTGGTAGTGGGTATGTCTTGCATGTTTAGTTTCCATTATACAGACCACAATTAAATCTACCTTTTTCATTGCACAAACTATACTGATACCTAACTTATAGGTAATGCCAAAAAATTGGTATTTGGTCCAAGAAATAATTTTGTAATCACCAGCTGGCAAAACACCACCAGTATTATTAACCCTCAGCACGCATGCGCCCAGAGGGTTACAGTAGTCGTCCTGTCAGTCATTAACCCTCAGTGCGCATGCGCCTGAGGGTATATAGTAGTCAACCCGTCATTCATTCATTAACCCTCAGCGCGCATGCGCCCAGAGGGTTACAGTAGTCATCCTGTCAGTCATTCCGTCCGTCAGTCAACAGGGGATCTCGAAGATTACGGCTACCCAGGCTTTAAAAGCGACATCAAACTATAGCACTTCACAGAGTAAGTCCCTTTAATGTGCCAGAATTTTTAGTTTTGACTTAGTTTTCAAGAAAAAGCGAGTAGAATTTCAGTCCCACAATCGTACGTTACGGTAATGGGAACCGCCCCTTAAAAAACTTGCTTGTCACGTGAGCCAGCTTTCAGGTGGCAAATCACTTTTAAATAGCTAACAATTAAATGGGTTCAGCGTGAGGTGTTCCGTGGCATAGTCGTTGAGTGAGCGAATAGCTAACCTAGAAGTCTCTGGTTCAAACCCAAGTCGATGTTCATTTTTTTTTTCATCCACTTTTTTTTTTTTTTTTTTTTCTTCTAGCCTTATTTTTCGCTTCCTGCGGTTTTTATTGCTTTCCTACCTTTTCCTTTCATTTCCTCTTTCTTTTGTCCCTCTTCATTGTCATTTTCTCTTTCCTGCTTCTCTTCATGCCACTTCTCTTTTATTTTTTGTTTCTACACTTTTATTTTTCTTTATCATACTAGCTATGTAACAAGCACTGAGGGTTTGCACTTCAGTGCTCTAGTTCCGTCCTTCAGTCAACAGGGGATCTCGAAGATTACGGCTACCCAGGCTTTGAAAGCGACATCAAACTATAGCACTTCACAGAGTAGGTCCCTTTAATGTGCCAGAATTTTTAGTTTTGACTTAGTTTTACAGAAAAAGCGAGTAGAATTTCAGTCCCACAATCGTACGTTACGGTAATGGGAACCCTTAATGTGCCAGAATTTTTAGTTTTGACTTAGTTTTCAAGAAAAAGCGAGTAGAATTTCAGTCCCACAATCTTACGTTACGGTAATGGGAACCGCCCCTTAAAAAACTTGCTTGTCACGTGAGCCAGCTTGCAGGTTGCAAATCGCTTTTAAATAGCTAACAATTACATGGATTGAGCTTGAGTGAGCAAACAGCTGACCTAGAAGTCTTTGGTTCGAACCCAAGTAGACACTTTTTTTTTCATTTTTTTTTTCATCCTTTTTTCCTTTTTTTTCTTCTTCTTCTTGCCTTATTTTCCTCTTCCTACTGTTTTTATTTCTTTCCTACCTTTACCTTTCTTTTCCTCTTTCTTTTGTCCCTCTTCATTGTCTTTTTCTCTTTCCTGCCTCTCTTCATGCCACTTCTCTTTCTTTTTTTTTTGTTTCTACACTTTGTTATTTTCTTTATCATACTAGCTAACTAGCGCTGAGGGTTTGCACTTCAGTGCTTTAGTTCAAATTATGAACCAATTTAGACACCATTTAGGATAGCTAAAGCTAGATCTACATAAAGATTTTAGTAAGAACTTAAAAAGTCAAAAGCGAGGTTTAAATCAAGATATAATAGCACTACCGTGAAGGTTACTTGATATTGCCATGTCTTAATTATTAGCTATACAGTGGCTAAGTGTACAGATCCAGACTACTTTTTGTTATATCTTCTCTAGGATACATTTGCTATTTTGAATCTTTTAGTTTTACTTTTTACATTAAATTCAACTGACTTTTTTTTTTAATGCTTAGCTATGATATCTTGCGAAATTAAGATATAGTTTTAATGTTTTCAGTTAAATAACAATTAACCATTCCCAAACCAACAAAATACTAAATAAATAGAAATAATTTTAGCTATACTGTGATTTATTTTAATGTTACTTACCCTCAACCATGTGTAGTGTAAAAGTATATATAAGTAACAAGATGATCATCATTTTGTTACGGCACTTTTCACTTATAAGATAGACGCTACTAGTACCAATCACGGCAACTCTCAAGGTCTATATGTATGTGGGTGTGGCCACGTTAACTTTCTGCGCGTTGAAGTACGCATGTGGAAAGGTTTATAGCACTTACACGGGCTGTTTGTGGGTAGGTAGTTTTGCTTGGTGCTGAGTAGTATGGGAGTACTGAAATTGAAGGCTCTGCTGAGACTAGGGTGAGTTTCTCTTGCATATTTAGCTTCTCTTACTTGATTGTATTTACCCATTTCATTGCACAAGCTATACTAATACCTAACTAGATATTTCATTGCTTAAGCTAAACTAACACATAACTAGATATTTCATTGCTCATTTCGTTGCACAAGCTACACTAACACATAACTAGATATTTCATTGCACAAGATATACTAACACATAACTAGATATTTCATTGCTCAAGCTATACTAATACATAACTAGATATTTCATTGCACAAGCTATACTAATACCTAACTAGATATTTCATTGCACAAGCTATATTAATACCTAACTAGATATTTCATTGCACAAGCTATACTAATACATAACTCGATATTTCATTGCACAAGCTATACTAATACATAACTAGATTTTAATTTTCCCAGCAAGTTTGTGTTTGTTCTGAGAAATGATTTTGTAATACTAGCAAATTTTCTTAGTTCTAGTTCTATGTTGATTAAAACTTTAGCTCAAGTTTCCAACTGGATTGATGTCGTTTTTTTGGTTTGTTTGTTTGTTTGTTTGTTTTTTGAATTTTTTGAAGTTTTTTTTGTTTTGTTTTGTTTTTTCACATGCTTATCAAAGTGTCTTATATAAATTCAATGGTTGATGCTGTTATTGTCAGTAAGAGAATGCATAGTTGCCAACTTTCTAAAATGAAAAATCGGGATAGGCCACGCCCACTAATTAACCATCATGAATATCATTAAGATAGCATGAATATTGCTGAAAGAAATTAAGAGCCCGAGTGTTCCAGTCTGTGATTATAGAAGATAATGCCAGGGCTACGAGAAAATCTGCTAAGTCGTTGCTAAGCTTCGGCACGCTACTTCGCATTGCTTAGGTTCAGAAAGCTAGCTATGGTATTACCGTGAAAGACACCTACAGAGATGTCAGTAATGGTTGTGAGTCAAACAGGAATGGACATAGATACACTATATTTTGACAAGCGGAAGTAAACAACAGAAACAACTGAATTTAGCTAATAATCTTGATCAGAAAGGAGTAATAAGTGAAGTTCTGTGTCATTTCTTTGTTCTATTTGATACTTTCCAGGTCTATTTTTCGCTTGAGAACAGGGGGATTCAATTCAAATAATTTCTTTCTGCAATTTCGTCACACATTAGTCTGGGTGGCACATCAAGCAAAACTAAGCTACTCACGTTGAAGTCGTGATCCACAGTTGAGCTGCGATTGCTCGCTTACGTCGTCACGGCATAAAAACGCTCACGGAATGCAAGCTTTACATGGTCTTCAATGTTGACGTCAAGTACCTGAGTGAGGACAAATCTGATGGGGAGTTCTGTGGTAGAATGATTTCCTCCCACATGAAGCAAACTTATTCATGCTACCCTAGACTTGTCCATGTCACCCTACCCTAATGCATTTTCATTCATTCACACTCATCTTATTCATGTACTTACATTCACACAACCTGAATTTATTCAACCCATACCTATGCACACACGTTCATGTTATTTCTCACCTCACCTTTTGGCAGGTTTGGTATATATTGGCCAGCCTCACTTTATTTGACATATCTCATTTTATCGAAATACACTTGCCTAACGCTCTGCCTAACTTTCCTCTACTAAGAATTAGTAGTAGTACAATAAAATTTAAAACTGTCAATTATACAACAAAATTAGTGACCATGCATGACTGGCGGTGTGTTCAGTGTGCCTTAGGAAGATCAGTCTGACAAGTTCTGGTGTTATTAGAAGTCATGGGCCAGCAGGCAGAAGAGCAGGGAAGCCACCTAAAGTCATCAATAGCGACAGTAGTGAACCTCAAGACCATGATAACCCTCTCAGCCAGTCACAGCCATCGGAATCTCCAGTGCCTATTCCAATTGAAGCTCACCAGGGAGTAGTGGAGTGTTTTCCTGATGTCACAGTTGTAAAAAGAATCCCCAAGGCTGCTAGGGAGCTGTGTTGTTGCAAGCTGACAGCCACATTGGAACAAGTTGTGAGTTGGTATGATGTGCCATCATGGAACAGACTTTTCAGTTTCGCTACCAATTGTCTCAGGCTCCCAGATAAAGGTAGTCCTAATGAGCCTTTAGCCAGCAGTCTAAAGACCCAGCTTAAGGAGGAGCACCCCCCTTCCAGACCAAGCAAGCCCAGGCAGTCTAAGATCAAGAAGCGCCGGGACCCTATGGAAACCCTGGCCAGACGGGTTTCCAGGAAGATTGATGCGGGTGATTTGAGAGGTGCAATACGTTTGGCAAGCTCCAATGAGACTCTGCCTGATTATGATGACAGTACATTTTCCGCTCTACAATCAAAGCATCCACCTATAGCATCCAGACTCTACAATCCCCTCCTCAGTCACCCCACGTGCAACCTTTGATATCCTGGCCAGCGTTATCTCAAGGACTATTGGATCCTTTCCAAATGGCTCGGCCGGAGGTCTAGACAAACTACAGCTTCAACATCTCAAGGATCTCCTTGCCTCGGTAGATGATATAGAAGAGTCACCCTTTGTTTCTGCCCTGGTAGCTTTCGCTACTCTAGTGCTTGATGGCCGCACTCCTGAGGAGGGCAGACCCTTCTTTTTTGGGGCCCCCTTAGTGGCTCTTCAAAAGAAATGTGGGGGCGTCAGGCCAATTGCTGTAGGATGCACCCTGAGATGTTTGGTTGCTAAAGTTGCTGGGTTTCAGTTGTGGGTGATATGGCTGCTTTGCTGGCTCCCCACCAACTTGGATATGGTGTAAGTGGGGGTGCAGAGGCTGCAGTGCATGCTGCTAGGAAGTTCCTTTCTAACTTAGACCCGGAGCACGCCATAGTGAAACAGGATTTCAGCAATGCGTTCAACTCAATCCGCCGGGATAGTATGTTGGAAGCTATCCGTTCCCATGCTCCTTCTATCTATCCGTTAGTTCACACAGCATACTCTGCTTCGTTGGGGTGACAGAACCATTTCCTCAGCAGAAGGAGTCCAACAGGGAGATCCTATGGGCCCTCTCCTTTTTTGTCTCACATGACATCTCGTTGGGTGGTTCCTGTGAGGACATCATGCATGACCTGGATGTGATCTAGGATGCTGAGAAGCTAGGTTTATTTCTAAACAACAGCAAGTCAGAGATTATCTGTCATGACCACTCCATACGAGGCAATCATCACACAGATTCCAGGTTCTAAAGTGGTTGATCCCGCCCATGCTACCTTGTTGGGGTCCCCACTAGAGTAGAGTCTATATCAGCGGCCCTGGATGACAAGATTGAGGCTCTGGTGAGGATGGGGGAGAGACTAGAGTACCTGACATCACATGATGCATTGGTTCTGTTACGCAACTCTTTTGCCATCCCAGCTTCATTTTGCCTTTCACACTAGTATGCTGTAGTCTATCCGTTTCCATCCTTATGTGGGCGTGGGAGAAGGACAGCTGAGAGCTCCACTTGGATTCTAGTCTCCTAAGCCAGACCCTTTTCCTAACCGCAAGCGGGGAAAGAAGGTCTGGACAACGCATTCCCTGAATTTGTTCCAGTGCAACTTAATCACGACATATAAGGAAAAGCACGATTATTTCAGTAAACTATGTAAATTACATACCTGCTGATTCTGAACATGTTGTTGTAACGTATTTGTTCTCTTAAATACAATGCTCTGGAAGTCATTCCTGTTTTGATGCAATTGTTCAGTTTAGTATAAGAAGCTATTTGAACTGCTTGTCAACTGAATTCAACATTCAAGCTTTGTCCAGATGTGAAAGAAAGCTTGCAGATTATATTAAATTATTTAACCTAAACATCATTTTAGCCATACTGCAAAACTGTGTGTTGATCGAATTTGTACCACCTTTTCCAGAGCCTATCACATATAACTGCAATCAACTTATTACATAAACATCAAATTCATGGATGCACTACACTCGAACGTTTATAACCTCAGCACTTTTACTGCTGTAAAGTTCCAAGGATGCCAATGAAGTGCAGCAGCATGACCAGCCTTATAGATGCAACCCCCATTCCCAGTGTAGCTACTAGGTAAAGGGTCTGGCTTGCGAGAGTAATCGGATTGTACTGGAGTTATTATGTGGCTCCAAATCTGATCGCAGTATCTATGTGGTGAGGGCCAATCTAATGATCAAGACTAATTTATTGAACAGGAGGTGGGGTGGTCTTTAATTAAGCCTGAGCAGCTTCAAGTTTTGAAGCTATTGTAAATAAAGATACTCTCTATTCCTTGAGAAATGAACTCGCATTCAATTTGGTGTGTACTTCACACCAAAAGCGATGAGGTATGCACATGGCACCATATTTTGCTTTAAAATTCATTGTCCTATAATCAAGTCTCGAGAATAGTCTTTAGTTGCTATTTTTAGTGAACCAGTGTGTGTGAAATTATTGTGTTTTATACCTACGGTTTAGTAAAAAAACATATAGGGTGATTTGCATGCAGCACATAGAGAGCCAGCAATCTGGAAGCTCTAAACTTATATCTGTGTTAAACTTGTTGCTGTCTGGTGTCATCTGTATGTGTAATTCATCCTTGATCTTTAACTCATGATTATTACAAGCTCTTCTACAACTCTATCTCTTCCCTTTGAATAGGGTAAACTCTGTGCCAAGCATGTTCAGCAATGGCTGATAACTTCTCATCACCTCTTTTACAAGCATCCTGATGTTCTTTCACTCTATGGTTTCACTTAGATGTAATTTTAATATACATGTATAATAACAAATTTTCTTGTTCTAACAGCCAATGTTAATTAAAACTTAACCGGTCGTTTAGCTTCTGCCAAAGTCCTCAGTCAACTGAGGTCGAACTCTCGAATTCAAAACGTTTAGTTAAGTATTAATCAACAATATTGGCTGTTAGAACGAGAAAAATTGCTGTTATATTATAATTGTTTCAGCCTAGAATGACTGAATTGTATATAATTTACCACAGCTGCAGGCAATACTACTATAGGGATAACTGGGTACTAAAGGATGTGGTGAACCAGCACCACATTCTATAAACAGCAGCCCAATACCAATGAACATTTAACACTTATTCAGTAGTCAACTATTCTAGTTAATGCACACACATTACATCATCCGTAATTTCTATGTCATACTACATCTGAGCATGCTTGGTAGAATACCCATAAAAGGGCCTGCCACCCATGTGCTAGCTCAGTTACAACCATGCTGCCTAACCTTTATCTGACTTGAACCTATAACAGGCTTGAAACTCCTGGGTTTAGGGTTGAGAGGAAGCTTTGAACTGCTTGGGAAGGTAGTTCTGTAACTCTGGTGGCAGCCTATTCGGTCTTGTCTCCCACCATAACTGGTTAAGCCTTCACAGCCTACACCACACTTGGTGCCAGCGGTGGTCCGACTTCATCTCCTGTTGCCGGATCTTTGGAGACGACCCCGACATCGAAACATACTCCTACGTCAACTACAAGTTTGTCTGATTCCTGTTCTTTTCAGAATCGGTTTCAGCGTCATCCTAACTGGTTTCTCGAACTTTGCTAGCTATTTCTCTTGTCACAATCATTGTCTTAAAATCTTCAACTGTATCGTCCGTTACTTCGTTACTATTTTCTGCATCTGTTGGAAGCAAGCAGCCGTATTACTGCGCTCCACTTCAGCCTATTGTTTTTGTAGACGCTATAAAGTCTTCAAACGATTTAGTCTACCGCTCCAGTTTTCCACATTCCTATTTGCTTACCTGACGACTAATTTGGATTTTTTTTCGGTTGGACCAAACGCAAGCTTACGGCCAGTATTGCAAGTTAAACTATATTACTGTTATTATTTATTTCATTGTTATCGTTGCCTTCATTGTTTGTGTTTCATTGCTGTTTTTTTTCATTGTTGTTGGTCCTTCATTGTTGTTGTTATTTTTTTGTGTTCTTATCTGTGTTGTACTGAACGCTGTTGTATTTTCCCTTTTAATTATTTGCCATTTGTCAGTCATTGTTATCTAAAGGCATGAATACCAGAAGTGGACGGCCCCGTGGGAATCCTAATCCTTCACCTTTGCCTTCTGAAGACGCTATCTTCAGTGACTCTAGTTCCTCCTTGGCGTTACCTTTGTCTTCAAATTCCTCTTCAGCTTCTCTTTCGGGGTGCGAGTCTTCCACCTCTACTGTTGTCCAAAAATGATGACCTGGCTAACTTGGAAAAGGATAAACCTGAACTGCTGCCCTCCACTCCGCCTAGAGCCAAGCCCACTGACTCTTCCATGATTGCTCAAGCCAAGATATTGGCCAAAGAACTAACCACTACAGGTTTAGACCCTACCGTTCTTCTTCTGTCGAAACTTCTTGACAAGCAAATGGTGACATCTCAACCTATGTATGATCCTTCCGGTTCTCTAGTAAAATCCATTGGTCCTATAGAGCAAGGTGAGAATATTTTTGTTTTCTCTAAACAGATTTGAATATGGGATGAAATCTAATGGTGTTCGTCCCTGTGACTGGATTAATATCTTGCCCAAACTCTTACATGGCGAATTTAAGGAAGCCTACTTTAACTGTATTACTAATACCACCTCCTACCATCGCATGAGGACTATTCTCCTTAACACTGGTGGGTACTCGTTAAACAATTGCCTTTCCTTGTTCCCTGTCAAATTCAGACAATCAGGTTCCCAATCAGTGATGCAGTTTTTCAATAATTGGAAATATAGATATAGTGTAATGTTGTCACAATTGTCCTTTTTGGATGTGTTTACTGAGGACCAACTTGATCTAATCTGTCAAGGTGTAGCTGCCCTCGGCATTGTTGCTGGCATGCCAATTGATGCATGCAAATCCGTGCTTGACAGACACCACAACTCGCCCCAAGCATTTGTAGAGGATTGTGCTTCTTCCCTTTGTTCAGCTGATAGTGCATACAGACCATACCATCCTGGTTCTTATAATTCTCACTCACCCCCCAGATATAGTAATCACTCTCAGTCTCATAGAAATTCTGTGTTCCATCATGGTTCTAACCGTCATCATTCCAACAATTCTCAGAGACCTCATTCCAACTACTCCACACCTTTTTCAAATTACCAGTATCAGCCTCGACCTCAGTACCAGTCTCATCACCAAACGCCTACAACCCCTCCCACTCCAGTGCCCAGAAGGGATATTTCCGAGGTACAATGCCATAAGTGTGGGGCCTTTGGACATTACGCCAACAGGTGCCCTGACTCCTCTTACCATCATTCTTCTCACCAACCCTCACAACCTCAACCCATAACCTCACCCCAACCTAACCCACCTCCCAATACTCCCCGTCCAGCTCCACCCCCCAGATCTCAACCACCCGGTAACCATCAACCAAATTCCCAAACATCCAATCCTACCTCAGCATATTCTGTGGAAAAATTTGAATCCTTAGTTCACTCCCCTTTACCAGCTCACACCAATCCTGACTCAGAGCCATTGAACAAGTTTGACGATGATTTTATTACACATGGTCACGTTAATGGTGTCTTTACCCCTGTCATTGTTGATTCAGGTGCTAAGCGTTCTCTCGTTTCATCAGATTTCATTACCTCAAACCTTTCTCCTGTTTCATCGGAGTCTCTTTGTGGCATCTCCCGGATTACCTCTACTTTGCCTGTGTATGACCTTGAAATTGATATCCCCACCATTAGTGGTGTAGCTAGATTTGCAGCATGCCCTACGTTACCACCTAAAACTGTTCTCTTGGGCATAGATTTTGGTCGTGACAAGTTTGTGCAGTTGATTAACTCAATCAAGCAGAATCCTTCTCCCGTTAATACTGTTACAAGAACCATGCAAGCCGATGACCAATTATCTGAACACATTTCTGAAGCCTTACATGCATCAGAAGGATGCACCCCTGTGTCATTTGATGACATTTCGGAGTCTGTCACTATTCATGACAGCTCAGCTTCTGACGTCCTAGCTGGGGAGCATAGCTCCAACCCTGACAGCACTGGTTTCCAGAACAAGCTAATTCCTGTGTCATTACCCTCCTTGTCCTTTGATGGTGTTAACATGGATAAGTTTATAGAATTGCAGCATCGTGATCCTTCTCTATTACCTTTGTGGGACTTAGCACACAAGCATGAGAAAAAGTTTTTCATTGTAGATGGTTTGTTGATGTGTTTGACTACTACCCATAACACTGTTTCCAGCGCATTAGTGGTCCTACTGAACTCAGACACAAAATTCTTGTTGTTGCTCATGATGGTCTCGGTCATGGTGGTGTCAATGTCACAAGAACACTCATAAATCGCCATTTCACTTGGCCCAAGTTACTTGATGATATCAGATCATACATCTCAGCCTGTCCTATGTGTCAAAAATTCACCAAATCAAACAATATCAAAGTACCACTAGTAGAATCAGAGATAATTTCAGAACGTGGTGAGAAGTTAGCCATTGACATTGTTGGGCCTTTGCCTAAATCTAAAGGAAGTGTCAGATTCATTTTTACATGCCTAGAATTGGCAGCAGGATACCCCTTTGCTATCCCCATCAAAAATTATACGGCAGAAACCACAGCCCAGTGTTTAATAAGCATTATATCAGTACTTGGTGTTCCCTTAGAGATCCTCTCAGATCAAGGTGCAAATTTCCTGTCTACCACAGTCTCACACCTTTGTAAGAAGTTTGGTATTCATAAGATTCGCACATCGTATTACAGGTCTCAGTCCAATGGAAGGCTTGAAAGGTTTCATGGTACTCTTAAGAGTATGCTTTCAAAAGCCATTGCTGAAAAATCTGAATGGTCATCCATGATTGATCTTATCCTTTATTATGCTAGGAACATGCCTAACACCAGACACGGGTTTACTCCACACGAACTGTTATTCCTAAAACCTACACCATTTATTCTTTCAACCATCAAATCATTGTGGTTATCAGACTCTCAGAACCCAACGTCCCTCAATTTATTGCTGACCTAGACAAGCAGTTTGCATGCCACAATCATGTGGTCAAGACTTCATTACAATCCAAGCAGTCTTCAGACCGCATCAGCAACGAGTCTGAATTAGTTTCAAAATATCGTGTCGGTGACCTTGTGTTTAAACGCAACCCTGGTCTCAACAGCTGCTTAGATTCATCATGGGATGGTCCTTTCATAATCACTAGCCTTTTACCTCCCGTTAATTGCGAGATTGCCCCTCACAAGGCTAAAGGTCGCAAGAAGGTTGTACATTTGAGTCAACTTAAGCGTGTGTCGGACAACACTGTATTGAGAGTAGCCGTAGTTGCTAATGATTTATCACCTCATTTTGACTTATCCCCTAGAACCCCAACCAAGATCGATTTGTCACCTCACCAGCAATCAGTACTTGATCATACTCTTTCTGCATTTCCTAACGTTTTCACTGATATTCCTGGCATCACATCCTTGGTCAAACATTCCATCATACTTACTAGCCAAACCCCAGTCTGGACACCTACCTATACAGTCCCCCTGGCATATCAGCAACCATTTAGGGAAGAAATTGAGTCACTATTAAATCTGGGAATCATTGAACCATCGAATTCAAAATGGTGTTCATCTCCGCTTCCTGTCAAGAAGCATGACGGAGGTATCAGGATAGTAGTGGATTATAGGAAACTAAACCTGATTACTGTACCGGAGCCCTTCCTAATGCCTTCAATAGATTCCATCCTGGCCCAGATTGGCAATTGCAAGTTTCTTTCTAAGCTCGATTTACTTAAGGGTTTTCATCAAGTCCCTCTGGAAGACAGTACCAAACATCTCACTGCTTTTTGTTGTATGCAAGGGAAGTTTCAATACCGGGTTATGCCGTTTGGGTTAAGAATCGCCCCCGCCACCTTCCAGCTGCTTATGCAGCAAGTGCTTAGAGGACTTGAATCTTACTCCCTGGCATATATAGACGATGTCATTATTTTTTCGGCTACTTTTGATGACCACATTACCCATATCTTTTCTGTCTTAGGCAGACTTAGTGCTGCAAACCTTTCTGTGAAACAGTCGAAATGTTGTTGGCTTTATTCGTCTTTTGAATTTCTCGGTTTAGTGGTTGGAGATGGAAAACTCTCTATCTCTGAAGCTAAGGTTCAACACATCAAGAACTACTTGCCTCCAAAGACAAAGACAGATCTCAGAGCGTTTCTTGGTCTTGTAACATTTTATTCTAGATTTATTCCGTCCTTTGCTAACCACACTTCTGTTTTATCATCACATCTTAGACGTGACAGTCCTGACATCTTACATTATGATACTGACAGTGACTTTTATCATTCCTTTCAGTGTATCATCTCAGAGATTGTTCATCATTCATTTTTATTTTTACCAAGTATAACTGATGTATGGTGTGTGTACACCGATGCCTCAACCAAGGGCATTGGTGGATGTCTGTGCATTTACAGGGAAGACAATTGGGTTCCTGTTTCGTTTTACTCGCGTCAGCTCAGTGCAAGGGAGAAAAATTACCCTATTGTGGAACTGGAAGCCTTGGCCGTTTTGGCTACAATTGAACACTTCAGATTTTACCTCTCTGGAAGACCATTTAAGATCTTCACAGACCACTCAGCCCTGGTAGACATTTGGAATGGACCGCCTCCGTCAGCGAAGTTAGCGAGATGGATTGAGAGATTATCAGACTTTGATTTTACAATCACATATATCAAAGGCGAAACAAACACCGTTGCTGACGCTTTATCTCGTCAGAGCTGGACTGCTCCTTAAATGCTGTTTTGATGTCAAAGTCTCTACACACTCTCTTAATACTCTCACTCAATTCTGCTATGTATGGAATAGTAAAAATCAAGTCATTCCATGTACAGTATCTGTGTGATCTCTAGGAGGTAATTGTTTAGAGCCTGCCCTAATGGCTGCATTGTCATAATCATTGCATTGAAGTACTTTGTGTAGGTATTTCTCTTCTTCCTTAAGTCTACACTCATATTAGTTACCCTACTAACTCTCTGATACAAGCCTCTCACTATTCCTCTCTTTACATGATTAGGATGATGAGACTTAAAGTGAAGGTATCTATCTGTGTGTGTAGGTTTTCTGTACACAGTGGAAATGTAAGCCTACCATCACTCTCTCTCTCTTCAATAAACAATCCAGAAAAGGTAGCTTACTATCTTCCTCTGATTTCATAGTCAATTTTATAGATGGTCTTACGGAGTTTAAGTGGTCCAACTAATGTCATATGAGTTCCCTTCTTAACCATTAAAAAGATATCATCTGCATATCGTTTTCATAACTAGTGCTGAGTTTAAAGCTACTTTCCTCCAATAACTTCATGTACAAGTTGACCACTACTGCAGAAACAGGAGAACCTCCAACTACTTGTTCATAACAGTTGCCGTTGTACCTAAAGTAAGTTGACCTAAGGCTGACCTCTAATTGGCGAGCGAGCGTAGCGAGCGAGACACTTACAGGGGTAACACAATTGAAAATCGGGGATGTTTATTTGTTTATTGGCGAGCGAGCGTAGCGAGCTAGACACTTACAGGGGTAAAAATGAAAAAATCGGGGATGTTTGTTTATTGGCGAGCGAGCGTAGCGAGCGAGACACTTACAGGGGTAACACAATCGAAAATCGGGGATGTTTATTTATTGGCGAGCGAGCGAAGCGAGCGAGACACTATCAGGGGTAACTCAATCGATATTTCGCTATATTTATTTATTTATTTATCTGTTTATGGGGTACGTGAGACCTCTGTTTTCGCCCGCGCTTCTAATTACGTAAGTTAGGTAAAGCGTTCACAGTTCCAGTATTTTTCAATTAACGAGCGCGGAGAATCCTGCTGCAGACGCAACTTTGTTTCAACCAAAAAGTTTACAGCTACTCTCTTCTTGAAACAATTGTGAAGTCTTTGTCAAGCTGCGCTTCTTTGCCACTGCTTTCGAGTAGTTTAGTCTGGGATCAGAGACTTTAGATTCTGTGATGCTAACTGAGAATGGAAAGGGTTACACTGTGCACTACAGTTAGATGTAATTTCTGTCCTATTTTTCTGTAAAAAGAGTCTGCTCGCTCGCCATGCATTTGCGCTATTCGAGCGCACCACTAGTTTATTTGTATATATGTTTGGACGTACGTATGTCATTTTGTACTTTGACCCTCGCGTTTTTGTGTTAGTTATGTGGTCGACCCCGTCCCAAATTGCACTAAACAGAATCCTCTGGTTTATCGATCAGTACCCATATCACCCTAGAAATTGAATTGTTTACCGTTTTGAATTCTTTTGCGGGTGCAGTTCAAACTTGAAAACTTAAGGGACTTCCATTTCTATTCGAGTTAGTGGCGGTGTCAATGCGCTCTTTGTCATGGTTATAAGCCGTGCGCAACAGTATTTACTTGAAATACACCACTAGACTACTGCGAAGGTAAGTCTGTGTAGGTGCATGTCCAGTTGTGTCAAAGCATTGTGTGTTACAACCACTACTTAGCTAAAGAATATCACAAAGAAAACTTTTAAATAACGTGTATTGTTTTGTTGTTGTTGTTTTTCCTTCAATTCAAGCAGTTGCAGAGAGTTGTTACTATGGCACTGAAATCTTTACCCTGTATGCTAAATTAAAAAAACTGGACCTTATTTTCAGTAGCTTCAGTGTTAGGAGTTAAAATCATTCATATAAAAATAGTATAGTCTTTAGGCTCGCTCGCCATTTGTGCTCAAGCACATCACTAGTTTATTTATATATTGGACGTACGTATGTCATTTTGTACTTTGACCCTCCGTATTTTTGTGTTCGCTCGCGTTCGACCCCGTCCCAAACTTCACTAAACAGAATCCTCCGGTTTAGCGACCATTACCCGTATCACCTTAGAAATTGAATTGTTTACGGCTTTGAATTGTTTTGCGGGTGCAGTTAAAAACTCAAAATCTTATGGGAGCTCCATTTCTATTCGAGTTAGTGGCGGTGGTAAGTTAATGCGCTATTTGTCACAGTTATAAGCCCTACTCAACAGTATTTACTTAAAAATGCATTGTCCACTAGACTTACCATGAAGGTAAGTCTTGCGTAGGTATGTTTAGTTGTGTGAAAATATTGTGCGTTATAACTACTATTAAGAATATCACAGAGAAAATTTTAAATAACGTGATTTGATTTTGTTGCTTCTTTTTCAATTCAAACTGTTGCGGGAGCGGTTACTATGACATTGAAACCCCTTTACCTCATACGTAATTTAAAAACTTGACTTTTATTTAATAGCTTGAGTGTTAGTTGTTAAAATCAAATTTAATAATAGTGTAGTTAAAGGCTCGCTCGCCATTTGTGCTCAAGCACACCACTAGTATATATATGTTTGGACGTACGTAAGGCATTTTTGTACTTTGACCCTGGCGTTTTTGTGTAAGTTCGGTGGTCGACCCCGTCCCAAACTTCACTAAACAGAATCCTCCGTTTATCGATCAGTACCCGTATCACCCTAGAAATTGAATTGTTTACTGTTTTGAATTCTTTTACGGGTGCAGTTAAAACGTGAAAACTTACGGGACTTCCATTTCTATTCGAGTTAGTGGCAGTGGTAAGTCAATGCGCTCTTTGGCATGGTTATAAGCCGTGCGCAACAGTATTTACTTGAAAATGTATTGTCCACTAGACTAACCCCGAAGGTAAGTCTTGTATAGGTGTGTCCAGTTGTGTCAAAGCATTGTGCTTTACAGCCACTATTTAGCTAAAGAATATCACAAAGAAAACGTTTAAATAGCGTGTATTGTTTTGTTGTTGTTGTTTTCCTTCAATTCAAACAGTTGCAGCGAGTTGTTACTATGGTACTGAAATCCCTTTACAGTGTATGCCTAATTTAAAAACTGGACCTTATTTTCAGTAGCTTCAGTGTTGGAAGTCAAAATTATTCATACAAAAATAGTATAGTCTTTAGGCTCGCTCGCCATTTGTGCTCAAGCACATCACTAGTAATTCTGTAATGCACTCAGGAGATAGACATGTTCTCTCATCTTGACTTTTATCATTCTGGAGCTTATCTCTGATCACAGATACTACCTCGTCTACAGGGAAAACACATCAAAACTCATCATCATTTCATCTGATCTCTTGCATACTCTATTAACTGTTTGGATGAAAGGTGTTAAACTTCAATTCATATTTAAGATGTTCTGCACATACTATTGTAATATTTCTGAATCCCATCCAAGAGTACTCTCCATTACTGTTATACTGCTGCTCTCCGCATAATAACAAGATGCCATTTCAACAAAACATTTGACATTACTCTTCACAAAACATTTGACATTACTCTTCACAAAAAATCTGTTAGTCATGTACCTGTGCACTCACACTGAGATCTGCATAATGTTGATTAGCCCAGCAAAGCAAACTTTTCAACAATTTTAAAGTTGCCCCATTAATTAAATATCAAAATATACACAGTAATAAGTAATTTAAATGTCTATTATTAGAGTATTCTTTAACTATCTAACATCCAGTTGGGGCAACTTTATTCCTCCTGCAGTAAAAAAATAAAATTATAATTATAATTATAAATTCAATATTTATGCTGACACAATATGTAATAAAATTTAAAAATTCAAAGAAAGCTGCTGCGCAGTTGAAAACACATTTTATTTACAATATGGAATACAACTAGACAATGTATCATCGGTTTTGCTACTGATTTATGCTTTGGAAACTATATTATTGGCGAGCAAGTGAAGCGAAAGAGACTATCAGGGGTAACACAATTGAAAATCGAGGATATTTTTTATAATATATAATATTATATATATATATATATATTTCAGTTTAGCGATTCCGTATCATTCAAGTAATTTTATTGTTTACCCTTTAGGATTACAATATTTCTTAATGCAGCAAGACGCACTTAGGTCTTAAAACTTACGGTTAGACTGAACACTATGCAGTATTTCTTTAGACCTTGTTATTCTTCTTTTCAAGCTGCAAAATGTCAAAGGTTATTATGGTATTGAGATTTTTTAACAGACATATTTTAAAAACTCGGCTGTCAATAGTTATCTGTGAGTGCTTGCTAACTTAGATAGTCAGAATGCGGCATTAGATACTAAGTACCGGGAAGTTGAGGTAAGAAAGTTAGTTCTGTATTTGTTAGATAAAGTATGGTCACAATGGCTACGTACTTATACTTTTAGAAATCGACTCCTAGATTCTTCTGCAGTGTTTCATTTGTGCACAGGCTCGCTTTCCATTTGTGCTCAAGCACATCACTAGTATCAGTTACAGTGACACTTCAGAGTCAGTATGGAGTTATTTATGCAAGTTAAATGTTCAAGCGGCCGAAAAATATTTATAGGAAGTTAGGAAAATATTTTTCAGACCAATTTATGTTGCATTCATCTTTCTCATGATATTGCATGTACTGCAGAAGACTGCTCAATGTACAATAACCAGTATTGCACAAAGTCAGTTCATTTTACTTATAATATAATTATCAACATGAACATTCTCATAACATACCTGATGTTGTTAGAGGTCATTCCACTTTTCCTTGATGCATTTCCATTACCAGATTCTTCATCTGTCTCAGATATTTTCGTCTTCTTGGATTTACAATATGCAATGATGAGGATAATGCTAGCAGTAAAGAATAATATTCCAGTAACGAGTAGGGACACTGCAATAATTATGTGAGGCTTTAGATCCACTGCCACAGGCTCTGTACCTTCCTCAATAACCTGGCCACGCTCCTCTATCTTTCTATTTTCAGGGTTCAAATACTTTGCTAAGAAAAAAAAAGACAAAATAATGTGCAGAATTACTTTTATATTCAGATTTGTTCATGGAAATGTATTTATCGACTAGACTGGGTGAAGCAAAATTAATCTAAAATATTATTATTACTTATAATATAGCCTAATAAATTTCTCTGACAGGCTCGTAAAATATAATTTCCTTATTGTTAGTGTTTAGAGTAAAGTTTTCTAGTTGCAATAGTTGTTGCTACATTATTAATACACCAATATTCACAAAGAATTATGAAGCATCTCTTAAATTATACTAATATATTAATTCATACTTACTAAAGTCTGGTGAAAGTCTGCGTCTTGGATGAAATGATTCATGAATGTAATCTTCATGGAAATCTTTATTGTTTAGAGGAGGACTTGATTCTGTGTTCTCTTGCTGTCTCTTTGTGGGATCTGGTGCACTGTGAAGTCTATTCCTTACATTTAGAAACTTTTCACTCAGATAGTTCAAGCCTTTTTGGATCATATTAGGTATCTCTGGGGCATGATGTATAATATATTGTAATGCTCTGACATAAAACCCATCTACCGTTATTGTTGGTCCATCTCTCACGCTTTGCTCTTTGGGGCCTATAATGAGATAGTGTTAATGAAAATTTTTCAAACAGCACTACTCTGTACTATAATAGATACATGACATCACACACTCGAGCAAACACACCCACGCTAGAATGAAAGCTGCAGCTAAAGACACATGGTAAATCAGGGAAAGGTAAAAGCTGCCCAAAACTGATATGATGTGAGCTAAGGCTGATGCTTAGCTGTGAGTGAAACTGTTGAATCTCAAGGACTCTAGCAGCGTTTGTTTGTGATTTATCTTACACTCTAAGGTTAGAGAAGTTCCTGCTACCCTGCCACCTGGAATAGGGAAATTACAAATTGAAGCCATGTATTTTGATGAGTAATCACAACGTCTAAACAATGGCGTTTAAGTAGGGAAAGTGAATGGGAACAGTTCTGTTCTCATACTTCTACCATATATAAATGAGTACATTTATGGTAATTCAATATTTTTAGCTTAGTAGCATTAAAATTAGATATAATTCACAAAACATTTCAGCTCTCTCATAAGCCTTCTTCAGTTGTGAGGTGAGGTGTATATATGACTAAAATTCACATCACATAAATGTCTCAGTATAATTCACATTTTTAAATGTCTTCATACCAGTTGTCTCTTCGTCTTTTGAAACCTCATGCTGTAGTGGAAAACTATTGGAATTTTGACTCATTTGATTGACATTGTAACTTCTTGTGTTTGTCCCCATCAGTTGAGACAACCTTTCCTTGATCCTGTTTTGCTTTTCATTCTTTTGTCCCAAGTTAAACATTTCTGTTCCTAGTTTACTGTCAAATTGACTAACTTTCTTATGTGGTAAAATATCATTGACATCATCTTGGTGGACTGCTTTACAGTTATTAAAAAATGACACATACAAATAATAACATGATTCGCTATCTAGTCCAGCAGTTATAAAGAAGTACACCAATAATTAGCACAATTATACACACACACTCTGACTTAACAATTTAATATCATTCAAACAGAAGAGTAGAATAAACATACTCAATTTATACATGTAAATACCATCTGAATTGATTATTTCCTCACAAATTACGCAAAAACTACAAATAAAGAAAGAAAATCAGGCATAAATTATTCCATTTTAAGTATTTAGCTAACAATATCAGAGTTGACACATTATAAACTAAACAAATTGTGCTACAAAAGATCTTTCAGAAATAATATTCCATTGAACTTAGCTACAGCTAAGAGAAAACTATTTGATGTAGACTCACATAAATCATCTGGTACTCTTGATGTGGAAGGAGTTACTTTTGACTCCATTGTTTTGTATTTGTCTTCATGTTGAGAAGTTATATAATTGTTTCTATCACTGAAGTCCATTTGCTGTTTTTGGAAAGTCTTTGAATCTGAATTGACATTGTCACTTGGTGCTTTAGTTAGAATACTTTTAGACATCCATTTCTCTATCATCTTGTCTTGGTTTTCTTTTGACTGAGGTGAGTGATGTGTTCCAGTTTCAAACTTGCTGTTTATTTGTTTGTTTTTATTATGTGGCAACCTGTCCTTTACCTCAACTTGTGGGTGTGCTATGTATTTAAATAGATTTTAACTTTCAACAAAATTCATATAAAAATCAAAAATGTGATTTGATTTAAGTATTTTTTATATCAATTCAGCTTAACGAATTCAGAATATTCAATTAGCTAAAACTCACACACATCAGGTGGAGTCATTGATGAAGCAAAATGTTTGGGATGATATTTTTGGTAAGCATTCTCTTCTTGAGTTGTAACATAGTTCTTCCCCGAGTCCATCTGCTGTTGTTGAGATATTTGATCAACATAGTGACTGGGTGCTTTAGTTTGATGTGATTGGGACATTCTTTCCTTGACCCTCTTTTCTTGTTTCCTGTCATGGCCTGAATATAACATATTCTCTCCAAGTTTGTAGTTATAATTCTTATTTCTACTTGCAAATAATTTTGTGCGTTTCTCAACTTGTACTGATGCTGTAGGAAACAAATAATTTTACTGAATGTCTTGTGTAAATTCTGTCAATTTGATTGTCAGGACATTATATTTATCTATTAGTCATGCTAAGTATCAAGTACAAACTAAGTAAAGGTAAACTTACTTGCTTTTATGTAAGTGAAGGAAATTGTCAATATTTTAAAAGTAATATGAACCTTTCTTCCTTTTACTCCTTGCTAATAAATTTGGATGGGAATGACTATTGTTTTAACTTACGTAAGTTTAGTGGAGTAGTTGGTGAAGTTGGAACAAATGATTTCATACCATTTCTATTTTTTTTCCAAGAGTCCATGTTCTGTTTCCCGCCTTCACCTAAACTAAATATTCCTGGTAAAAACTTCCTATTACTAGGCTTATAAGTATTTTGTGACAAGAATTCATTTGATGATGTATCAGTTTGGGTGTCAGGGATAGCTTTTATATCAGAAAGAAGATTTCCATTTACTACTTTGGTTACTATTTTGTTAAGAAACGATCTTGAAGATCCAAGGAGACTAGAAGTTTCGTGGAGATTAGGTATATTTAATGTATCCTTCATATTAGTACCGTTCACTTTTAGCATAAAGGTTCCATATGTTTGATTATCATCGTGTTGGAATCTCAGGTATGAATTCAGTCCATCAGATTTCACGTTAAATATGGTGTTTGAGGGGCCTACAGGCCTCCCGTTTACGTACCATTGAAGCAATTTCTCAGGAAGGCCTGCATACTGTGCTAGTATTGTAGTATAAATGGAACTGCCCAATCTTTCCTGAATTAGATCTGTTATGTTCAGTTCAAATTTATCTGGAATTAGTAAGTATGATTGGGTGAATAAGTCAATGATTTAATGCTAGTAACACAATGTTTCATGGCAGTATAATCAAATCCTAACATTGTTTGCATATTTCTAATGTGCATTGCTTCACAATATAACATCTCCAGCACAACTATCACTTAGGAAATATATCGCTAGAAAACTAATTATCACTCAAAATATGGGATATTCTATAGGAAGCTGCTTTAACATGAAGTAGTGTATAAGTTTTGAAGTCTACCACATCATTTTTACATGCATTAAAGCTAGCATGTTATTTTATCATACTGTGCTTAGAACTGTAATATTGTATTGTCTAAATTAAGTCTACTTTTTCAATGGATACCCACATCACATGCTGATACTACTATAAATTCACACTTCCAACTCACTAGTTGTGATCAGTGTCTTTTCTATTGATTTAGTAGTGACATTGGTGGTGCAACTGTAAAATCCTCTATTTTTTACATCAAAATGATGGATGGTAATATTTGAGTATACAAATAAGTATGGTGATAGCCCCTTCCACAAGTTTTGGTCCAGGTCTAAAGTTGTGTTAACAAACGTTAGTAGTTTCGCAGTTGGTGAAATGCACTTCAATGAGACCTTGGCATCATACGGAACTTTCACTAAATGTCTGAGATATTTCTGAACTTTGCCATTTACTGCTACTTGTAAGGATGCTAGTATTTTATAACATTACAATGAAATGATCGTATATATACACATTGTGTAATGCTTATATAACTATAAAAGAAAATTTAACAATTGCTAAATCTTATGCAGCACCGAAATTGTAACATTAGCATGATACTGATTATGAGACTGTGTATTCAAATTTCATTGTTTTAATAGCTTCACATATTATGTATTCAAGTAACTGTTGATAGAATAAAAAGAATGTTATAGTTAGTTAAGTTTTAACTCACTCAAATCTGGTGAGAGAGTTTGTAAAATACTTTTTCCTTGAACAATTTTTTTGTGGGTATTCTTCTCTAGAGATTTAGCATGAGCAGGTAGGTGTGTCCATTCATTGACTGCTTTTTCTTGCTTCCGGTTCTGTCCTAAACGAATTACTTCTCTTAGGAATTTCCTATCGCTATATTTGTCTTTGTTAGGTGCCAAGTTTGCTTGTGAAGTAAAAATTGAGTTTTGACGGACATAATGACTCTTTGGTTTAGGTTTTTGTGTCTTGCCTTGACCTAAACGAATGACTGCAGGTCTAAACTTTCTGTTAGTTGGCTTATGTGTATTATGTGATAAGAACTGATTAACAGATGTGTCAGATTGAGGATCAGAATCAACTTTGACATCAGAAAGAATACTTCCATGTGATATTTTGGTTACTACTTTGTTAAAATTATTTTTTGTGGATTCGAAAATGCTTGAAATTTGAGGATGAGACAACTTCAGTGAATCCTTCCATTTTGTACCGTTCACTTTCAACATAAAGGTTCCATATGTTTGATTAACATCCCGTTTGAATCTCAGGTATGAATTCAGTCCATCAGATTTCACGTCAAATACGGTATTAGTTGGGCCTACAGGCCTCCCATTTACGTACCACTGAAGCAATTTATCAGGAAAGCCAGTATACTGAGCTAGTATTGTTGTATAAATGGAATTTCCCAATCTTTCCTGGATCAGATCTGTTATGTTAACTTCAAATTTATCTGTTAGTAGAATGTATATTTAACGAGAATTAGTTAACAAATCAATATATAATATATATTATTTCGCGTCTTTGCAGATAATCAAATACATAATTTCCACAGACTATGTTTCATTTCAACTTCTTAGCTATCAGGTTGACACCCTCAAAGTCACCATTATATTGGATATTGCTATTATTAAATAGCAACATGGAATAATTACCACTAGAGTACCATCAGATTCTACAATTGATTTCATATTTCAGAATTGCACGTCTTTATGTAAAATTAATGGATCTGAAGAATTTGACCTGATAACAAAACACTACTAATGATATAGTAATAGTAATAGTGTTATAGCACAGCTAGTAGTAGACAGCATTGAAATCTGAGTAAGGTTTAAGGTGGTGCACTTGTTCTTACTCCATCTTAATCTTCTAATCGGGGTTTTGACGTGTTGTAATTGTCATTACTGAAACTACATTTTCAATTAATAATACACATCAATATACATGCATATACAATTCTAAATACAAACTTTGAACTCACTAGTTGTGATTAGTGTCTTTTGTGCTGATTTAGTAGTGACATTGGTGGTGCAACTGTAAAATCCTCTATTTATCACATCAAAATGATTAATAGTAATATTTGAGTATACAAACAAATATGGTGACAGTCCGTTCCACAAGTTTTGGTCCAGGTCTAAAGTTGTGTTAACAAACGTTAGTAGTTTTGCAGTTGGTGAAATGCACTTCAATGCAACCTTTGCATCATATGGAACTGTCACCAAATGATGAAGATATTTCCGGACTTTGCCATTCACCTCTACTTGTAAAGATGCTAGTATTTATAATTATTACCATGTATTACAATGATAAAACACTGATACAAAATGTAATGCTTTTTGTCACTTCATGGATGCATGAAGATGAAAGTGTTTTATAGCTATCCATTCCAGTCATAATACAGTTATATAAGCTATTCACTACTGTACAATCACAATAATTACTTAATATTATTATTAGACTAAAATTATTGAAAAATATGACAATTGTAATCTAAGCTGAGATTCATTGTAATTTTTGTATTGTACTGGTATATTTTCCAATCATTTCAAATCAATTATCATTAGTTATCAAAACCGATCTTTAATATATTCCTAAAGATTCACAATATTCCATTTACCATATTGTGTTCAGAAGGTATAAAATGTGGCCGAATTAGAAAATAGACTCGATACTCAGGCAACGTTTATTCAAGAATTGGATTTTAAAATGTGTAAAGTGTAAATCCATTCTACTGCTTACATAAATCTGTTGGAATAGCTGGAGAAGGTACTCTGTCTGTATCATGAGATTTCACATTCTGTTGTCTGTTGCTAGGATCCAATTGTTCTTGATGAACAGATGAATCTTGGTTGACATAGTGACGTGTTCGCTTAGTTTGAATCTGCTGACGGATCCATTCATTGAGCAGGTTTTTCAGTTTCCTGTTTGGACCTAATTGAACAACTTCAGTTTCTTCTTTACTTCCTCTATTGTTGTTCCTATTGAGTGTCAAGCTACTTGGAGGAGTCTTCTTAATAGCCTTATTAGGTGTTGTATTTGAATCTAAAAATTCAGAGCATTATAATCGGAAGCGTATTTTTGATGTAAGCATGCAAGTCTGTCGGTCTGACTGACTGTCTGTCTGTCTGTCTGTCTGTCTGTTTGTCTGTCTATCTGTCCATCTGTCTGTTTGTGTTCCCTCTCTCTTTGTCTGTCTCTCTCTCTATTCATGTATACATATTATATAGGAGCATAGAGAATGTTAAATACCCTTACTTAAATTTCTGACATACTTATAGATGCACTATTGGAATTATTTAGTTGACTTATATTATCATAAAGTGGAATTTAAAAAGTGACATTTAAACTGTTCCTAAATTATAACATTACCATTGTACTATTTAAGACACAGTGTAGCTAATCAAGTTCCATTTTCAATAACTTCAACAATATTCTTCAATTAGCTACAAAGAATTAAGGAATTTGTCGTAATTACTTTTTGTTTTAACTCACTAAAATCAGATTGGAGAGTTTGTAAAATGTTGCTTCCTTGAACGAACTTTTTGTGGATATTCTTCTCTAGAGATTTAGCATGAGCAGGTAGGCGTGTCCATTCATTGACTGTACTTTCGTCTTTCCTGTTTTGTTCTATTACTTCTTTCAAAAATTTTCTATCCCTATCCTTTTTGATAGGTGCCAAGTTGGTTCGGGAAGAAAACGTTGAGTCTGGACGGACAAGGTGACTTTTTGGTTTAATTTTTTGTTTCTTGTCTTGTCCTAAGTGAATTATATCCGGTAAGTATTTTCTGTTCGTAGGGTTTTGTCTATTAAGTGATTGAAATTGATCAGACATATCAGATTGAGAGTTAGGAGTAGCTTTGACATCAGCGAGAATATTTCCATTTACTATCTTGGTCACTAGTTTAAGTATATTTTTGGAGGATCCAAAAAGATGAGAAATTTGTTGAGGATGAGGCAACTTTAGTGTATCCTTCCATTTTGTACCATACACTTTCAACATAAAGGTTCCATATGTTTGATTATCATCGTGTTTAAATCTCAGATATGAATTCAGTCCATCATGTTTGACGTGAAATATAGTATTTGAGGGGCCTACAGGCTTCCCATTTACGTACCACTGAAGCAATCGCTCAGGAATGCCAGCGTATTGAGCTAATATAGTAATATATAAGGAATTGCCCAATCTTTCCTGAATTAAATATGTTATGTTTACCTCATGTTGGCCTGTAATCATGTAATACATGATACCTTAACTGAAGAATCTTGAAATAATGTACATTATTTAGAGAAGTATGCAGCCATTACAAAAAAGAGCTTAGTATTAATGATGCAAACAGATTGTAGTGCTTCAGCACAAATGACTACCGAGATTACATAGTAAAAAACCTTGACGATTTTGGAAAAATTCTAGGTTAATCTCAATAATTATATATAATTAAAAGAGCTAATCAATTTAATTAGCTAATTATCTACAAGTGACAAAATTTGCAAGCTTTCTCACTTTATCCTTCACCTTCCAGAAGTAACATCCCAAACTACAATTTCATGGTATACAAAGTAGACTGTTAAATAACTGATGACTAGTCGACTTAATATTTTATACCACACGTACTAACTATAATATATTCAATCTATTAGTACGTTTGTAAGTCATACCAATATGTCAACCTCAATTAACAACCTTTACTCTATTAGTGCACAATAAAGTAACAGAATGATAATACACTCACTTGTTGTGATTAACGTCCTTTGTAATGATTTTGAATGAATATTTGTTGCACATCTATAAAATCCTCTGTTCCTTGCATTAAAGTGGTCAATTGTAACATTAGCTGATATGAATAAGTAGGGTGAAAGTCCGTTCAGAAAGATTTGATCCAGATCAAGAGTTGTATTGATAAACGTTAATAATTCCACATTCTGTGACCTGCAAGTTAGGGACACTTTAGCATTATAGGGAACTTTGACCAAGTGATTCAGATACTTTTGAGGGATTCCATTGACTTCTACTTCTAAATTGCCTGTTTGAAAAATGTTAAAATAAACTTTGAACAAAATATTAATTAAGACCTTGGTTAAAAGTTTATCAATAATTGTTATTTTATGGCTTACAAATTAATGTTGCTGTTGCAGTTATTTGCATTTCATTTCAAGATGTTGTTTTACGTTGCAGGAAAAATACATGACATTTGGACTTAGTTGTTGTTTTTGTGTGTTGTTGTTGTT
>WLWD01004598.1_pt1 | contig 43730 bp, 27 predicted proteins | sample 6712731 | NCBI WGS metagenome assembly WLWD01 (sample SAMN12718690, study PRJNA576275) | sponge metagenome | isolation source: marine sponge | host: Mycale hentscheli | place: New Zealand: South Island, Marlborough, Capsize Point | collected 2014-11-01 | reverse complement strand
TGATTTCTTGTTGATAGACACTGTGGTGATACGCTCCAGTTCCTTAGTTAGTCTCTCCACTTCAGATTGGAGAAGTTGTTTCTCTCTTTGATGGCGAGATTCTAGATGAAGCTTTTCTTCTTTGTCATGAGATTCTAACTGAATTCTTTCAGTTGCTATCTGGTTCCTCAGTTGACTGTTCTCAGTCTTCAGGAGATCGATCTCAGTCTTCAGTTGATTGTTCTCAGTCTTCTGTTGATTGTTTTCTGCCTGTACTTGCACGACACTTGTCTCCAATTGATGTTTCTCTTCAACGAGTTGTGCACTTGCAAACTGGAGCATTTTTTGTCACTTTCTAGTTTTGTAATTTCTTCAGTCAACTCTTTATTTTCCGTTTCTAATCTATTTTCAGAAATCTAATAATACAACACATCAAATTATAACTTTCAATTAATTGAATAACAGTTAATTGCAGAGAACGCTATAAAATTTGTCTATAGAGTATTTGTAGAGCTCAGATGTGACTGTTTATTATCGAGATAAATTTCAACTGTAGGAAGTATAATGTATGTTTAAGTATAACAGCTCATAACATAAAAGTTAAAAAATAAATCTGTAGGTGGGTTGTTTTATCTCCATATGATCGCCGAAGAAATTTTTTAAGATATCGATGGCACTAATATCGAGTTCAGTGAGAAAATCTATGATCGCAAGAAAGCTCAATTTCTCCTGTTTTTTCATCAAATTTAAGTAGCCAACCACTAGCTATAGGCAATCATAAATATACTTGATTCTACAACCACAAGACGTAAAATATAACAACTGAAGTTATAAGTCAAGTGTAACCATTCAATTATTCGACTACAATACAATAAAAAATTTAGGTTAACAATTTTACATTGAAGAATTTAGCTTGCTTAGTATGTGTGGCAAAGTTAACTTGGAGAGAATAAATTAATGCATTTTAATACAACCACTGCGCTGTATTGTGGTTTCAAATATCGCCTCAGGAAAATTATTGTTCATTTTGTAAGTGATGCCTAATTTGAATGCTATAGCCTTACTAAGTTAGATCAATATTAATTACGTTGGTATCGCAAGGCTACAATGGTACACTTAGGTTTGTGTTTGGGGTTGGCGTTTAGGCTTACTTGGTGGTCAAATTTTCAGGTAGTAGAACTGAATTATTGGCAACTTCAGTATTTTAGATGGTGTTTCTAGTAGACAAGAAGGTGCAGAAGATATCTAAGCCTATACAGTAGCTATTAAAAAACAAATAGAAGCTAAGCCTATACAGTAGCTATTAAAAAACAAATAGAAGCTAAGCCTATATAGTAGCTATTAAAAACAAATAGAAGCTAAGCCTATACAGTAGCTATTAAAAAACAAATAGAAGCTAAGCCTATATAGTAGCTATTCAAAACAAATAGAAGCTAAGCCTATACAGTAGCTATTAAAAAACAAATAGAAGCTAAGCCTATATAGTAGCTATTAAAAACAAATAGAAGCTAAGCCTATACAGTAGCTATTAAAAAACAAATAGAAGCTAAGCCTATATAGTAGCTATTAAAAACAAATAGAAGCTAAGCCTATACAGTAGCTATTAAAAATCAAATAGAAGGTTTGCAGTGTGAAGTAAACCAGGCATTTCACTACAGCTTTAGAAAACTAAGAAGTTAAGAATTTTCATCATGACATTTAATTATCTACTAATAGTCCAGTATCAGATTGGGAAAATTTGTTTATTAGCAGTTATTGCTTTTTATACACATTTTATATCAATTTTTTTAATTAGTAATTTCCCTGACAATGTTAGTAGTGAAAGAGTTAATAATTAAATTTAACAAATGACTGTAGTTCACATATAAAAGTTTACCTCAAGTTCTTTTATTCTTCTATTCTTTTCTTTTGTTTCCTTCATGTGTAACACATTGGCTATGTTGAGAGATCTCCCCAGATTCCCTCCATGTATGTTCTCCATTGCTTCCTGTACTGGTGTTAGTGTCTCCAGTAGTTGCTCAGCAGTAGGTCTTGTTTGAGGAGTATTGTGCAGGCAATTAGTCACCATCTCCAATAGAATAGGATGAGATTCCAATAACAGATTCTCCAACTTCTTCATGTACACCTCACGACGCTCTACTTCAGAGCGACCAATAAGTCGGCCAGGATTGTGTGGATCTGAAGGTGTAGCCAATAGCAGTTCTCCTGGAAAAGTCTAACAAATGATTAAAGTTGATTGATATTTGTGCGAAAGACAATAAACATCATCTGAACATTATATTCATTATCAAGATTATTCTTATGCTAAGTACACCTGCTATATAATGGTACAATACCTATCTGACTAATGTTCACATGTTAGTATTATAACAAGTTGATTGATTCGTGAACTCCTGACTTAATATAGCATAGTGTAAGCCAAACAATTGCACACATTACCAAACAAATCATGAATTGAATTTTAAACAATTTTGCAGTGTAATGTTGAATATTCAAGTTGTGTTTACCTGTGTCAGTACATAAAGGGCAAGATGTCCGAATGAGAACACATCTAGAGATGGGCCATATCTGTGGCTCTCGCTGAGAGCCTCTGGTGGCATGTACACAGTAGTCCCTGGATTCTTTGAGAGTGTTTGGGCTAGTTGAGTGGGTTTTAAAGTTACCATGCGAGAGTTTCCCATGTCAGTGATCTTAGCTGTCAGAGATGATGTGAGGAGGATGTTCCTTGCAGTCAGGTCTCTGTGGACGATGGGAGGTCCTCGACTATGCAAGTAAACTAAACCGCTGCCTGTGTCTGTAAGAATGGAAATCTTGACTGCAAGTGGAATATTAGGGGAACACTCCAGAAGGTCGTCCACACTCATTTCTAGTCTCTCCATCACCAGTAGAGGTAGGTCTGATCCCTCAAGGAAACACAGACCAAGGAACTGTGTTATGTTAGGATGTCGGAGACCTGCCATGAGTTGACATTCTCGTTAATATCTGTCTACAGTCTCTCCAACTCCTTCATTCCCAGGATCCAGTAATAGTTCATGCATACGCTTGGCAGCACACAAAACTTTGCTATATTTTACCTGAAATACCATCATATATCAGTTAAAAAAATACACAAGGCTCAGGTTCAGTATTAAAATGAGGATAAGCTGATAGTGTGTTACTATTGAGAACTTGGTGTACCAATGATGAATAAGCTTCAGAACATTATACTGAGATCTAACTATTCCAAACTTTCTTCTAGCGGTTGACTTAGAATACTTACTTCTAACACTGAGCCATATGAACCTGTTCCAAGCGTCTTCCCAGTAGGTACCACCTGGTCTAAGAAATATTGTTGTAACTTCGAGTCTCTTCTAAAGGTTCTAGACCAGCCCGGTCTCCTAGCCATAGTTGCTGTTCACGCAAACCACTACGATCGTGCCACGCCCAAAATGGAATGTGGGAAACGTGACGTGTGCGTTTAGTGGAGCCGCACTTTTACATCATTGGCGAGCGAGCGTAGCGAGCGAGACACTTACAGGGGTAACACAATCGAAAATCGGGGATGTTTGTTTATTTATTGGCGAGCGAGCGTAGCGAGCGAGACACTTACAGGGGTAACACAATCGAAAATCGGGGATGTTTGTTTATTGGCGAGCGAGCGAAGCGAGCGAGACACTCTCAGGGGTAACGCAATCGAGATTTCGCTATATTTATTTATTTATCTGTTTATGGGGTACGTGAGACCTCTGTTTTCGCCCGCGCTTCTAATTACGTAAGTTAGGTAAAGCGTTCACAGTTCCAGTATTTTTCAATTAACTAGCGCGGAGAATCCTGCTGCTGCACTGCCTTACGCAACTTTGTTTAGAACTGTGCTAGCTATAGCTAGAGTTTTTGGTGTTCTTCATACTTTAATCTAAGCATGGAGATGTTGAAAAATCAAACTGAAAAGAAAAACTTCATAAATGAAGATGAACGAAGAGCTAGACTTGATAAAAAGAATGAGAGAGCGAGAGCCAAGAGAAGGACAGAAACTGAGGAAGAGAAAAGGAAGCGGCTTGAAAAAAGGAATGAAAAAGATAGAGCTAGAAGAAGAGAGGAAAGCACACAAGATAAGAAGATTCGGTTGGGGAAAAGAAAATTAATATCTTCTGAAGAAAGCCCCCAAAAAAGAGTCACCAGGTTAGAAGATAAGTCTGCACTTCAAAGGAAGCATATTCAAAATGAAACAGCAGTGCAAAGAGTTTCAAGGCTTGCTTATGTCAGTACACTTCAAAAGAAGCGGCGGGAAGCTGAGTCATCAGAAGAAAGGGCAGTTAGGCTTGAACACGACAATACATTTAAAAAGAAGCAGCTTGAAAGTGAATCCACTGAGCAAAGAACTGCTAGGCTGGAGCATATCAGAAAAATTCAAAAGAAGAGGCTGGACACTGAGTCAGCAGAGCAAAGAGCTGCTAGGCTGGAACATGTCAATGCACTTCAAAAGAATTGGCTGGACACTGAGTCAGCAGAGCAAAGAGCTGCTAGGCTGGAACATCTCAATGCACTTCAAAAGAAGAGGCTGGAGAGGGAATCTTCCGAAGAAAGAGCTTTAAGATTACAGCAAATGAGAGTTTTTCAACAAAAACGTGAAGCTGTACAGAATAAGGTTCAAAGTGATGATGATTCCACGGCGCCATTACTGCAGCAGACCTTTGCAAGAACCCGAATGATGAAGTTTCATGAAGAATTATCTTCTATTGACTTCAACATATGCTCAGTATGCTTGGAAACTTTTTCTGGAGCAAAGATGACAAAGTCAACAATATGCCAAAGATGTTGTCGAGATAAAAAGGATCCAAAACTGTATTCCACCAATAACAACATGGATCCTGGAAAAGTACCTATAGAATTACAGGTTAGTACACAGTAAAAAATGATATCTTTGGTATTTGTTGTGGGAATGGTTTTAACTGTTGTCGACTTTAGGGAAGTGTTATGCTGAGATCAGAGTTGAAAACCCGAAATTACAATTATTACATTTTCTCAAAACTATTTTGTTAAGTTCAAATTTTTCTCATAATAATAGCTTTAAGTAAATGTTATTTTGTTAATTATGTAAAAAAATCACTATCAATTTCATATTTGCCACAAATAGTAAAAAGTATTTAATTGGAGGGTGATAATCAGAAACCAAATCTCTTTGTCAGGGTACTTTGGTAGACCACCCTTACCTCTTCTGAACACTTTTCAGACTTGTGAGACAAGCTATTATAATGAGGACTTAGTATTTACAAAATACTTATACTAATTAAAACGCCATGCATGATACCATTTTTTGTTTTTTAATTTCTTCTTCTTCCTTCTTGACAACATTCATGCTATGCACAGATATCAATGGCCATTAATAGCTGAATAAGTCAATAGCTATTTACTTACGTTAGGATTATTCTTATTCATTCAAACACTAAATCTATAAATATTGTGCGATCTCCAGGGACTGACTCAGGTTGAAGAAATGCTGATTTCAGCAGTGATACCACTCATGTCAATCTACAGGTTACCTCATGGCCAGTATGGGTACAAAGGTCACGTTATCAATTTGCCACAAGAGATTGACTCTCTTTGTACTAGCTTACCACATCTTCCCAAAGATCTAGATATCTTGATAGTTCGAAAGGAAGGTGGTGACCATGCACACAAAGACTTTAGAGTCAGACGAGCAGTTGTGCAAAGTGCTCTTCAGTGGCTGAAACGGCACAACAGGTACTATCGTGATATTAGCATCAACTATGAGTGTTTGAGTCAGCTTCCAGAGGATGGAAATCTATCAGGTCTGAGTCAAATTGAAGAAAAATCTGCCTCGCACGACAGAAAAAACCTGACTGAAGACGAAAAAACTGAAGAAATTGACTCCTTTATTCCACTTGCAGTTCAAAAAATGACAGAACAAGAAGCCATCAAAAAATCAGTTGCTGAAAAGCAGCAGTCCAAGAGTGTCCCATGGCCAGTACGGGGTTCTGCTCCTATCAATGAGTTTATAACGGAAGGATACATGTCTTGTGCTTTTCCTACTTTGCTCCCCACAGGCAGTGCAGACTTTCTGGCTCCTCGAGAACGCCCAGTGACGGTAGGTAACTACTTTAAGCATCTCCTGAAGTTTCAAGACGGAAGGTTTGCTAGGCACCCTCGCTTTCGCTATTTTGCCCTCAACACAGAAATGAGGTGGCGAGCTCTCCAAACGGGAAGGGTGTACATAAAGCAGCACCCAAAGGATGCTAAACTGTCACTGGATGATCTCAAAGGAATGGTACAGAGTGGAGGTGAACAGCTAAGCAAGCGAGTGTTGCACTATGCCAGCAGCTTGCGTGGGTCGAGACAGTTTTGGTTCAAACAGAGAAGTAGGCTGATTTCTATGGTCGACACTCTGGGCATTCCTACTGTCTTTTTTACCCACAGTGCTGCTGATGGTCAGTGGCCTGAGCTAGCTCGGCTCATATGTGCTGAAAATGCTGACAAAAGTGCTTGTCGTAGCTCTGCAGTCACCACCAATCCTGCTGTAGCAGACTGGTTTTTTTATGAGCGAATCAGCAAGTTTGTGCAGGCCTTCTATGTGGACGTTCTTGGAGCAACCGATTTTTGGTTCAGGTTTGAGTGGCAGCACCGTGGAAGTCCACATGTCCACGGGCTGGCATGGCTTCCCAATGCACCAGATGTGGAAAAGCTGCATTCTGCAAAAGACACTGCTGCATTGCTGGATGTCATTGAGGAGATCACAACCTATGTTGACAACCTTGTCAGCACTGTGAATCCTGGAATTCCTGCTGGTGGAAGTAACATCCAAGATCGAGTACCCCAGGCTAAGACCAAGCCACATGTGTGCAACAAGTCTTACAGTGATGTAAAAGACTTTAGCATGGATCTTGTAGATCTGATAGCCACTTGCCAGCGTCACACCAGATGTTCGACTGCATACTGCCTGAAAAAAAAAAAGGCAAGCAAGAGTGCAGGTTTGGCTATCCAAAGCCTTTGCAACCAGTGACTTCAATAGACACACAAGAAGATGGGGAACCAATTGTAGTCACAGCTCGCAATGATACATTGTTGAATGGGTACAACCCGTTGCAGTTGTCAGCATGGAGAGCTAATGTGGACTTGCAGTATGTTGTGTCACGGCAGAAGGTTGTCAAGTACATTGCCAAGTATGCCACAAAGTCAGAGCCTCGTTCAAAGGCACTGCAAGAAGTCTACAACACCATTATGAAACAAATTGGTGATGGTGGCACTCCTCTCAAAGTAGTACAAAAAATACTAACAAGTACAGTCGGTGAGAGGGATTTTTCTGCACAGGAAACGTGCCATCTCCTCCTGATGCTGCCAATGTTCCGAGCTTCTCGTGACTTTATAGTTCTCAGTCTTGATGGTTCTCGGCAGGTGGATGATAAACTTGAGGATGACAGACCAGTCACTGTGGATTCGCAACTAGATCATTATGGTGGTCGACCTGACAGTGATGAATTTGACCAGCTTACTCTGTTGGAATTTGTTCGAAAGTACAAAATAAAAAAAAACGTAGGGCTTCCAGTGGTTCCAAGAACCAAAGAGGTGGTAGTGATCCCTCGCCCATACTGTCCTCCAGATCCAGATGGGCCTAACTATGAACAATACTGCAGGCAAAAATTGATGTTGCACAAGCCATTTCGCCAGATAGACGACTTACTAGAAGGGCGGTGTGATACATTCAAGGATGCATATGGAAGGTTTCTTCATTCAAGCAATGTCCCTGCTTCACTGGCTGATGATGTTCATCGGCTCGAAATGGGTCAAACTGATGATTGTTCCAATATTGACACTGTGAATGAGGTGAGTTTTAAAAGACTCAATATACTAACAATATTCATGTTACCTTTATCAAATTTTTAGGCACAGAGTGATGAAGAAGGGATTGATCAAAATCCATTGGTGATACAGGATTGGATGCTCCTATGTTCTCATCAACCAGATTTAGAGCATGCCAAAATGGATACAAGTGATGTTGATTGGTCAGCTGCAGGAAAATGTTACAACAACTTCAAAGATATGCCTTCCTTCATTGCACAGCAGCGTCAGAATCATTCTTTGGCTTCATCAATTCACTCAGATGTCGATCCTTCAAAACTGAGTGGGAAGCAGTTGGTCGCTTATGAAACTGTTAGTCGACACATGCAAGACAATATCAAAACACCATTGAGAATGATAGTCAGTGGCACTGCTGGTACTGGAAAGTCCTATCTGATCAAATGCTTGCAAAATCTTTTGGGTGATTTGCTCATGGTGACAGCTCCAACAGGAGTGGCAGCTTACAATGTGCATGGTCACACATTGCACTCTGTCTTTAGCATTCCGATTCGTTGGGATTTTAAAGATCTCGAGGGTGAGCGTCTACACAAGCTTCAAGATTCTTTTGCCAACATTCGTTACCTCATCGTAGATGAGATGTCTATGGCTGGCAGGAAAATGTTTGGTCAAGTGGACAGAAGAATGAGACAAGCATGTCCCCACCAGTAAGTTTGTAATGAATTATTATTGTGTGCAACTTGTTAAACGAGTCTGTTTTGCAGGGCCAAAGAATTGCTCGGTGGACGCTCATGCATCTTGATTGGAGACTGGGGTCAGCTGCCACCAGTGATGGATCTGCCATTGTACAGTACTGCTGCAAAGTCAGAATTATCTGATTTAGGCAGTGCTAATTACAACATGTTTGACAGTGTGGTCGTATTGGATCATGTGATGAGGCAAGCTGGCAACGGTGATGCTCAGCAGCAGTTCCGTGACCTACTCATGAGGCTCAGAAATGGGCAATCCACCATTGATGACTGGAAAAACCTCATGCAACAAACTCTGACCAATGTTCGAGATACCAGTGTATTTGATAATGCTCTTCATCTTTTCCCAACTGCAATGGCTGTAGCTGAGTTTAATGTAACCAAGTTGCACTCGAACGGTGAGCCAGTGGCAATCATGAATGCTGTTCATTCTGGGCCAGGTGCGAGTAAAGCTTCAGCTGAAGATGCTGGTGGACTAGAGTCTGTAGTGTGCTTGGCTCATGGAGCACGAGTGATGCTTACTGCCAACCTGTGGGTTGATGCCGGTTTGGTAAATGGTGCTATGGGTATGGTTGTAGGCATTTGCTATGATAATGATGAATCTCCACCAAGTCTGCCCCTTGCGGTGACGGTGAAGTTTGATTCATATGCTGGGCCAACTCTGTCCGATGGCACTGTACCCATCACTCCGCTTAGACGATCATGGCTCTCTACAGACAAACAAAGTTCACGGCTTCAGCTTCCTCTCAAACTTGCCTGGGCAGTAACCATTCACAAGTGCCAGGGAATGACACTGGACAAGGTTGTGATTGATGTTGGGAAAAAAGAGTTTTCCACTGGTCTCACTTTTGTTGCTTGCTCTAGAGTGCGAAGTTTGAAAGACATGGTTTTTGTGCCACCATTTTCATTCCAAAGAATATCAAACATTTCCAATTCTCGTAGACTCAATGAGAGAATTTGCGAAGACGCTCGACTACACACGATGAGCAAAAAGGAAAAATGTTATGTGGGCATTGATTTAACCACCACATGTTTTGTTGTCAAGCAAGACATAATTGAGAATTCACAGGTTCCAGCAGAGAAACAAGCTAATAAACCAATTTCTTCAAAGCCAGATCAACACAACAATAGCTCAGACGGTAGTACTATTCAACCTTCTGAAGAGGCGGACAAAGGATCTTCTGAGTTAGCCAATGTTCCTATCGAACAGGCCCAATCAAATGACACTGATGATTTGATCATAGTTCGTACGGAGAGCAATTATCGATTCCGTTATCACCCTGTTAACGATGATTGGCAGCGCAGAGTGTGTGCCGAGTTGCACTTGAATTATATTGCTTCCAATGAAATTACTCCTGGTGGTCACGATATTGTATTGACTGATCCTGTTTTTTTTAAAAGCATACGAGGTGATGGTAATTGCATGTTTCGATCATTTTCGTATATAATTACCGGGTCTGAAGACCAACACTCGCGTGTGCGAGATCTTATTGTTGAGCACATTAGATTTATGGGAGAATTGCTGTGGACAAATCAAATTCGTCCCCTCTTACAACACTTGAGAAGAATTGGTGAAGTTCACTGGATAAGGAATGTGTCGCCAGAAGTAGAATGGGATAAAGGTATCCAACAGTACATTGCTGCTTCCCGGATGGATCGTGACTCAACTTGGGGTTCAGAAGTAGAAATCATGGTACTGGCTCATCTTCTGAATATTCCCATCTACTCATATGATACAACCCATGGATGGAACAGATATGCTCCTGGCAATGTGTATGGGGTGTTTGATCTCAGTCAAATAGATTCTCTACAAATGGCTATGTATATTCGACATGACAATGATCACTATGATGTAATTACATCTGTACAATAACTTTTTCAAGATACTATCCTCATCAACTTTTGTTTGATATCTATTCTGCTATCCTCTCTTAATTTGGCTCTCATTGTGATACACGACTTTTATAAATTGTATCTGTATATAGAAAAATCAATCATTTAACAATAGTGCAGTTTTAGGCTCGCTCGCCATTTGTGCTCAAGCACACCACTAGTTTATTTATTTATTTATATATATGGACGTACGTATGTCATCGCATTTTTGTGTTAGTTATGTGGTCGACCCCGTTCCAAATTGCACTAAACAGAATCCTCTGGTTTATTGATCAGTACCCGTATCACCCTAGAAATTGAATTGTTTACCGTTTGAATTCTTTTGCGGGTGCAGTTTTTCTATTAGAGTTAGCGGCGGTGGTAAGTCAATGCGCTCTTTGTCATGGTTATAAGCCGTGCGCAACACTATTTACCTGAAAATACATTGTCCACTAGACTACTGCGAAGGTAAGTATGTCATTTTGTACTTTGACCCTCCGTATTTTTGTGTTCGCTCGGCGTTCGACCCCGTCCCAAACTTCACTAAACAGAATCCTCTGGTTTTGCGACCATTACCCGTATCACCTTAGAAATTGAATTGTTTACGGCTTTGAATTGTTTTGCGGGTGCAGTTAAAACTCAAAATCTTATGGGAGCTCCATTTCTATTCGAGTTAGTGGCGGTGGTAAGTATTTGTCACAGTTATAAGCCCTACTCAACAGCATTTACTTGACAATTCATTGTCCATTAGACGAACCACGAAGGTAAGTCTTGCGTAGGTATGTTCAGTTGTGTGAAAGTATTGTGCGTTACAACTACGTACTATTAAGAATATCACAGAGAAAATTTTAAATAACGTGACTTGATTTTGTTGCTTATTTTTCAATTCAAACAGTTGAGGGGAGTGGTTACTATGGCATTGAATCCCCTTTACCGTATATGCGTAATTTAACAACTCGACTTTATTTTAGTAGTTTGAATAACAATAGTGTAGTTTAAGGCTCGCTCGCCATTTGTGCTCAAGCACACCACTAGTAGTATGCATAAGTATTCAACTAATCGTCCGGTCGTCTTTTGTAGAAATCGTGCGTTGATCAAACGCACGATTTCTACAGAAGACAAGGACACGAAGATGTCTTTATAAAATCTACCTTGTAAACAGAATATGTTAGTGATTTGCTGAAGTATAATGCATGAAAACGCAACCACTTACTAAATAACACACACACACACACACACACACACACACACACAATAGTGGTAGTAAGTGTTCACATCCAATATCAGTCGTTTGGTACAACTAATTTGCAAGAAAAAGTTTTCCTGAGCTTAATTAGTAGTTCCATCATCTCCTCCCATAAGATACACTCTCTGCAGACGTGGTGATACAAGTGCAGTCATAATATATGCAGCACTAATTAGTTGTCCTGCGTAGGTTCATGAATTAGTTTCAGGTACATAACATTGGATACCATCTACAGGATTCAGACCATCCTTATCTTTGCCACCAAATGCCAGCAGAGACCCGCCCACATTAAGTGGACAGGATTTTAAATAATTAACTGGAGATAGCGTGACCCAGATGTTGGGTGTGTCTGATACTGAGTGTGAAACGAGAGCTTCCAGAGATGCACTGTAGACATCAGGGACCAACCTGTAAGAACAGAATCCACCCATGATGTACCAGGCGTCTCCTATGACTGCAGATTTCATGTGACTCACCTCAACACTGTTTAGTATACGATAGGCCAATAGCGATACTTAGACATAGAGGGAACGAGCGTGTCCATTGGTTGTCATCAGGATGCCACTCCCCCAGCTCATTGCTGTCCATTTGATATGACCACCAATGAGCACTAGCTTGTTGTTAACAGTAGTCATGGCGAACCCAATATCGTGTGATATGGAGTTAGAGTCTGCCACTGGCAAGACTGTATTTTATAAGCCATCACTGTATAGTTGTCCTCACTCTCGGAAGTGAATCCACCACCGACATATACCATCCCATAATTACCACTGATTGAATATGTACACCCATTGCCAAGGGCATGTCAGAACCACGCCTCCAATCTTGTAGTGGTAGGAATATCTAAGTTAAAACAAACTATTGAGGTTACAAATCAAAGTACCAAATAATAATTTACAGTATAGTCCTACTAAGCTGGAGGTACTGCCTGTACTTTACCACACCCATTACAATAACTCTTTTATTACACACATGCTTGATGTGCGTGTTTCACGTCACATATTTGGTCACATGCATGATTTCACAGAATTTAACTTTAATGTACTATATAAAATTCTGGGAATAGGTGGATGGAAATCCTAGGGGTCAGCCCCCCTCTCACACTGAAATTACTAAGGAAGTATTATTTCAGCTGACAAGACTGAATTACTCATCATCATTCTTGATCATTGTAGCCAACCTCCATTACTGCTAGAAACATCAAAAAGCATACCCTGCAGCATAATGATAAAGTGGCAATAATTATTACTGAATTCAATTTGCATACTTCAAAATATACAGTAAGTAAATATTGCTAGAACATTAAGTGATAATCAAACAGTTAAAGACATTAATTTATGTAGAAAATGTGCCACATGTCTTTCCCTTCCCACTACATATAGGTGAAGTGTGAGAGGTGTACATGAGTGTATTGTGTGAGACATTTGTATTGAGTGCTACATGAGATGCATGCTCAAGTACGTCACACTTTAATTATACTTTAACATCATAATGCTACTATATCTAAATATTCATAGATTCTGATGGTCCCATGCTCAAGCTCACCATTTGTGGATGAGATAGTACTGGTGAGTGACCTACTTAACTGTACCACATTACATGTCAGGAATAAAGGTGGTTAATTTATCTTATATTCTTTAAAAACCCTATCCCATATCGGCACAGATCACAAGTCTAGCAATGAACATGGTTCAAGTACCAACTGATGTGGATCACAAGCCTAGCAGCCAATGAAAGCCTCTGCGACATTATGAAACACAAAGGAACCTCAACCTACCGTCGTGTACATATTCACAAGACTACAAGACATCTGCCGTACTCTCTACTTGAACACAAGTTTAATACTTCACCCATAAGCTTTATTGTACTCCAAACCTCCTACTCCCCCCCAATAGATAAAACATGAATTCGCAGAAAATATCACCTCTATAGGAGAGCTATACAGCTAAAATATCATATTTTCGTCCTGGTTTCCTTCTTAGCTTCAATTTCTTGTATTCCCTTTTCTCCCTTTCTTATGTGCCATTTTGTTTCTTAAAAAGTATCAAAATTTTTCATTTTATGCCCAGTTTTCACGTAGACAGTCACAAATAGTATTAAAGTGCAAGTACATGGGGATGATGCATTCAGTGCATTCCTATAAAATGTAACAGGTCGTCAAAATGCCAATACATAGGTAGTATAGCATGCATATTGCTGTACAATCAAATGCCTAAATAATTATAGTGTAGCAGTATATTGCTGTAATACTTCAGTAATACATCATACACATTGCTTTGGGAGAGCAAGTTTTTCACAAGTTTCACAGGTACTCTTTCAGTCTAATACTTTTTTTTAAAGGACTTAACATTTTACCATTAAATAGGTAACAATTTTTGCTCTTTGCATTGCGTCCAATATAATTCAGCTGTATATTGTGGTACAATTGGTTAGGATATGACTGCTAGTATAGATAGTGCAGTGTATTGCAATAGGTAAAATATATGTGACAGGCTCTGGGAAAACCAGGCATTTCGGGCAAAAATTGAAATTGAGATATAGGCTCCAGAACTAAGTCATCGGAAAAATTCTTTCTTTCTCCTATTTTTGTTTTTTGCAGAATTAGTCTTAGTGACCCTTACTCTAAGTCTATGCCAAATTTCAAATGTCAAAACAACTTAAAAGACCTCAAGCGTGCCGTGGAAAGACAAGCTACTTTTTATTCTCTCTCGTTCTCGAAGTACAATAAACCTGTCAACATTCAGTTCATTATCTCTTATAAATATTCATGCAAATGTCTCCTCTTGGGACTCATGGGCTGAGCTGCAAGTTCAGTGTAGGCAGACATTCTAAATAAACTTTAAATGATATCATCCACCTCGCTCTGTCAGCTGCTAAAGTCCCCTCCAGATTGACACCTCCTGGCTTTTCCAGATTGCATGACTTTAGTGCCATGGAGGAATGCTGGAAGACCGTTTGTATAGGATGATGCCACCTGTCCAGACACTCTTACAGGAGTCATGTCACCAGATAAGCATGTTTGCAGATGTGTCTCTGGCAACTGGTGAACTATGTGGTACTAGCTACTTCCTTCAGAAACTCTCAGTGGCAGTTCAGCTGGGAATGCTGCAGCCATTTTGGGTTGTGCCTATCCATCCTTGGATTTTTAATAATTTAAAATGGTTATTATTATTATTTATTTATTAATAATTGTTACTAATGTTAGTTTCTTAAATAAAGTTAAGAGAGTTTGTTCGATATAGTTTTTAGTGATTGATATAGTGAAAGTTTTATAACTCTACTGACCAGACTTCTGAGTTGACTATTCTGCATGCCTCCAGTGATCGTGAGTTCAACTAAAACATCTGCTACTCACATGACAAGCAGTACTTTTCATTGCATTGCCTAAGATGTTACTTTCCAAAAATGATAGTAAAATTAATATGAAAGTCACCTTGAACACCATGTCACTTCTCCAAACTAAACTATGCTATGATGCAAATTGTGTTGTATCCACAGTTACACCACACTAAAGGCTACATGCCTGAGCATGACTCCTAAAGAAAGTAGGTTGGTCTTTGTAGCTATACTATATGTTATTAATAATGGATACATTCATGTGTATTAGGTGTTTTTCAGTCAGGTCATTTTTATTTTTTCTTGAATCACATGCCCGGTTATGAAATTCTTAGCCATTATAAGGCAGTATAACAACAGTATATTATTCATACATCTCATTCCAAGAGATCACTATTATAACTTAATAAATCTCTCACCTGCTTGTATGTTACAACTGAATTTTAAATGAGTTGAGTTAGCACGATAAGACAAAGGCCTTTGTAGTGTATAGTAGCCTATAAAAATATTGGACATAATTTCACTTTGAAATTTTTATCAATTAAGAATTGAATTTGCAATTGTAATTTGTCATTGTAATAAATTACAATGAGATCATATAATATGAAGTAATTGTAATTATAATGAAAGGGGAAAAAAGCAGAACTATTGGAATTATACATAACTATTTTAAATGTAAATATTTGGCAGTTCCTAAATTTTCTTTAAGGCCATGTAGCCAATCCCATACTGATTGGTGCCTAAATTGTTGAAAACCTGGGGGAGGGGGGAATGAAAATAATATATGAAGACTTACTTCTAGTATAGACAGAATCAAAATCTAATATGCTATGTGATCATTGTACAATAAGAACACAAATTTTTGCATGTGTAATTTAAAAGACTATTTCTTTAATCTTTCTTAGCATAACTGTAGCAATTTAATTGTTAATATTATTAATGATGTGATTATAACAACACCGATCATAAGATACTTACAGTGACTTCTGGTGACTCTGAAGTAGTAGTTAATGCTGTTTGTGACATCTGGGTTGCAGAAACAGTATGCCTTGATGGTGTTGAAGGAGCCTCAGATGTAAATGTTACTTGCTCAACAGGTAAAGCTGCACAGAATTGAGGAACTGATGTTGTAGTATAAGTAGCAGTGACTGGCATGGATGATGAAGTAAGAGGCATATGCGCTGAGGTTGAACGGCTAGAGGTGGAATGCTTGCAATGCTCAGGACTTGACCTGTCCCTCCAGCAGTCACAGGCAAATGTGGAAGTGCCTTCCTTGTATTGGTTGCAACTTCTTCATGCAATAGATTATATTTTTCTATCAACCTGACACAATTCCTGCAAATATACCCTCTTCTAATAGACTCAGAATCTAATTGCAAGTTATGACATTGACAGAAGAATGAATAATTAAAGTGTTCCTGATTTATTCTGCAGTGGAACTACCAAGTAATCGCCGCCGCTTTCTCTCACTGGCAGTGGAGGAAACATCTCCTCCACAACCCAAGCATCTTTCCATTTTTATCCGAGTTGCAAAAATGAACGCGTAAAGTTTACAGCCAACAATTTAACCACAGCCGCTCCATAAGAAGTACAGGCAAAGTAATTCCCCCAGATTCTGGGGGAATGATAGAGATTGGACGACGTTATGTGCAGAACGGCTGACCCTCACCTTTGACCTCCGAGCGCAGCCGATCAAATGAACTTTGAACCTTAAGCACGTGCGCATGCGCATATGGCTGACCGTCGCTAGCTGCGGGGCTGACCATCTGCGTGGCTGAACATTGCTGCGGGGCTGACCATTACTGCTGGGGCTGACCATTTGTGTGCCGACAGACCCACCCCAAGCAGCACCTCAATCATGCTAGTACACGTACATGATCACTTGGAAAAATAGCTGTGTACACATCAATATTTTGCAACTGTAGTTTTATAATTATAATACTTGTTCCAATCAAAGGGTGTGGCTTCAATTTTGGGCGTGACTGCTTATTCTAAAAGTTGAAGCAAATGTTATACTGGTGACACATATTCTTAAGTCGACAGACCACAACTCCATAAAGTGAATGGAGCAAACTACATGTGTATATATATTATAGTAGCGACAGTGAGAGCAACACAAGTACTTTTCCTGGGTCCATGCATCTCACTCGCCGCCTCCTCCCCTCCCCCACCCCAATTTGTTCATAGAAATGTTTCTCCAATGTGTTAGAGTAAATGGTAGCATTGTATTACTAGTTAAATACAACTTAAGTACGATCGACGTGATGCCTCAAGGCAGCACTAAGAGGTCACTAACTGAAGAAACCTTGAGTACTATGTTAGTCAACTTTATTCTGAAAATGCAGTTTGTTTGTATGCTAGTATAATATTCCCAATGCCATTGACAAAATACTAATGAACTATTCCATAAAAATAAAATACTGTAAATTTCCAGTATGAAGAAACTCTTAAAGAGTTGGATTATGACAGTGTCAGTGATACGTTTAGTTGTCCTCAATATTCCAGTAGATTTTCCTTCGAACAAGGATTGAATCGTCACTGGAAACGTATCCATGGCAATTCCTTGGACACTCTTGCATCTCAAACCTGTAACAAAGAAGGGAAAGTAATTACATGTTACCAAAGGTCCAGTGCTCCTTTCAGGAACACAATGCTGTTTTCACTACAGTACAGTACAGCACTTGATGTTACACTGCTCATCTCTACTTGATAAAGGTCTCAATAATAACCATTAAATAGGAATGTTTAATTAGAAAACTAAATATACATTATGAATGTAAGAAGGAAAAAAAAGCAAGGAAGTACCTCTTACTAAGATGAATGAAAGAGACCACAATGGCACTTTATATACTACACACATGTACATGTGTAAGTGTATACAATATATGAGTTTGTACATGAGGAAACAGGTGTGACGAGCCCCACAACAAAAACTTTAATTTGTACAGACATAGCAGCAAAAGCTCTACAATTTACTCATGGGCTGATACAATAATTTGTAATAATTGAAACTTAACATGCCATTTGTAATAATTGAAACTTACATGCCACAGTTGTTCATGTATGTGCATGTGATACAGAGAGTACCAGTACTTATGATTGCAACATTGTGCTCATATCTATCAGGATCCTGTACAAATGGCATCAAAATGTTGGATGGCTTCACTAAACTTTGCTCTAATTACAAAAATGGGGTGTTGCTTGCCAGTCAGAAAGTATTCAGATGGACTCCTCTTGTTACAAACAATGCAAAAGTAGTAAATTTAAGAGCAATGCAAACAGTGAGGAAGATGATTCGGTATGGGTGGGCTCTAAGTAGTCTCGTGTACCCAGACCCTTTACCAATTGCTGCGCGGGAAAAGGGTCTGGTAGACTGACATTGAGCAGTTTGTTCTTGCTTAGTCAGCAAGTGGTTAACTGTGGTTCAATTAGTGTGGGTGTAAATCGTTAAATATTTTCAGGCGCGTGAATTGTTCAGATCAGTAGGCAGAGCTTGTTCTGTATTGCCATGAAGAAATGTTACTTGTACAAGCATGACAAAGCAACAACTGTATTTTGCTGCTAAGCGAAACTTCCAACTGCAGATATCTTTAAAAAGCTAGGCCAAGTCACTGCTTAGCATAACTAATGGCATCATCTAAAGGAAGAGTTTTGACACGGCTGTTGGAGAGTTGTGCACAGAAATACTACACGCGCAAAAGTTTGAGCAGTCTTATGTCACAGGATATTACATGACCTATTGTTTGCGGTCTCCCCAATTAGCAAGGGGAACTGAACAAACTGCTCAATGTCAATCTACCAGACCCTTACCCGTGTAGCGATTGGTAAAGTGTCTGGCTACGCGAGACTAGGCTCTAAGGGCAAGTTTTTTTTTGTGGTTTGCAGGTGTTCATGCGAGAAATCACATTTTAAAGTTGTGTAAAAATATTATGCCCCCCCCCCTTCCCACGCCACTCAAACCATATCTTTGAAAAAATATGCTATTAAAGCTATTAAGTATTTAATTGGTAAAAAAATAACTAAAACTGTTTCTTATCATTTAAATCTCCACAGTGTGTGACCCCCTGTACACCCCCACTCCACTTCCATCACCCTGTCACTCTAAGCTCAACTTAATAATTTGACGAGCATATATTTCCTACTTTACCTGGAGATGTAACCTTCAGTAATGTACGTTGTTGTTTTTTATGTCACAATGAGTACTGCCTTGTTGACTATCATTTCAAGTGGCTTTATCTTTCATTAATGTAAAAATCAACAACAGATAGTTTATTAATGAAAGATAAAGCCTCTTGAAAACAAAGTGCACCAATTATTAAGGTCACTAATGATTTCTGCATTGTTTGATACCGAAAGGGGGACACACCTTTCCCCCTTCTTTAAACTAAATTCCTCCACCCTCTTCTCTTCCTTAAGCTGAGTTTCCCTTTCTTGTGAGTGAGTGATTTGTATGAGTAGAGATTTAAGCATAATTTCAGAAGAGAGCTCTGTGAGGCACTATTGCTTGTGAAAGGGTTGAATTATCGTGATTATTTCTCACCAATTGACACGTCTCTACTAGCACTATTAATTTATCCATAATAGTATCACTTGATGAAGTTATTTGTTTGTTGTTGTTGTTTTTCAGTTAACCCAATTAATGGGCATCTGCGTAATTGAGTGAGGAAAAGGAGATCTTAATTAGTAAGGCTACCACCTGCTCCTACCCTTTATCCTCTGCTCAGCTTTTCCAAATGTCTCTGCTATAGTTTTGCATTAAGTGTTTACCTGATTCATCTATTCAAATAAACCCCCCCCTCCCCCTCTCCCCCGTAGTCCCTCAAAGTTTGGTTTTAAAAACTCCCAATATTTATGATACTGGCAGTGCATTTATTTTCTCTGCTACAGGCTTCTTCAGCCCCAAGTTTAGAGTAGGGGAAGGAACTGAAGTTTGTCAGTGTGTCTACATATGCCAGTATTTGGTCAGGGCTTCATACAGGGGAGGGGGGAGCTGGGCCATTTTAACCAAAAAATATATAACAATTATAAGGGCGGGGTAAATAAAACAATTAAGTGGCATATATAATACAAGTATAGAGTATTGAAACAAGATTGTTATAATAAGAGAAATAAACTGAGGTGGAACACATCACTGATGATGAAGAATCCGCGAACATTCTCACTAGAGAGATTCAAAGTGAAGATTGCAATCCTATCTGATATACAAAGATCAATGCCTACTTGCAATACAAACTAAATCCCAACTACCAACGTATCAGCAATACTTACACACAGTAGTCTGTATTGAATTTACATTCAAAGTAACTAAAATTTATATATGATTTTAAATGAATAACGCTGGTGATTGATGAATACGAAGAACATAAGTTAATATTAACACACGAAATCTTTACAATTTGTTACTATTATTATTAGCCCTCAGTGTGCACGTACAAGAGGGACTATCCAGCAAGTTGAGGACTTAATCCCAGCGTAGTCTACTGACACGCACTACACCAAGCAGAAACAGAGTAACTAGTGCAGTGAAGACCCACTAGCGGGTATGGTAGCGTCAGAGTTCCAGTAAGAACAGTCAATGACAGTGTTCTAGGTGATAAATATAAACAAAAAAACGAAACATCACGACGATCAACGGTACACGAAAATAAGAACAAATAAGCATGCGTGAATACTAATGATGAAATAAAATGTAAATGTTATAGTTGTTCTGGCAGTCAGAGAAAACATGAAAGTTTGAGAAAACATGAAGCTGTTGGCTTCACATAGGGTACTAACTGTTGTGGAAAAGGTCCCCCTATCGTCACGTCGTAATCATGTGAGCAAATAATTTCTTGCAGTTTGAGATAGTTTTGCTTAATCCTGAGAATTTAACAGAGAGCAAAATAAAGATAGATTGTAAAAAATTCTACTAAACTTTTCTAAGCAGTACAAAACATCATAACCATCTTTACATAAGTATTTTGAAGAATACTACATATGTTGCACTTGTAATACATCTAACTAAACTATTGGTCGCTCAATGTAATACATGTACATTACATGTTATTTCACAAAAATGGGCAATATGCTACAGGAAGATTGGCCTTTCTGATATAGATACAAGACATGTTTGCAGTAACATTGTTAACACATGGTGGAATTCTAATATTAAATTAATTTGCTTCCATCAGCTCAAAGAGTACACAGGCAGCGAGAGAATAATAGGCAGGCAGTGAACCTGAGACTACATAGGCAGTGAGCCTGAGAATATATAGGCTGAGACTACATAGGCAGTGAGCCTGAGAATAGATAGGCAGTGAACCTGAGAAGCCTGAGAATACATAGGCGTGAACCTGAGACTACATAGGCAGTGAGCCTGAGACTACATAGGCAGTGAGCCTGAGAATACATAGGCAGTGAACCTGAGACTACATAGGCAGTGAGCCTGAGAATAGATAGGCAGTGAGCCTGAGACTACATAGGCAGTGAGCCTGAGAATACATAGGCAGTGAACCTGAGACTACATAGGCAGTGAGCCTGAGAATAGATAGGCAGTGAACCTGAGACTACATAGGCAGTGAGCCTGAGAATAGATAGGCGGTGAGCCTGAGAATACATAGGCAGTGAGCCTGAGAATAGATAGGCAGTGAACCTGAGACTACATAGGCAGTGAGCCTGAGACTACATAGGCAGTGAGCCTGAGAATACATAGGCAGCAAGCCTGATAGTGTATGCAAGAATAGATAGGCCCTGGGCGTCAGTGCAAGATTACGTAGGCAAGTCTGATAGTGCAAGATTGGATGGCAGTGAGTCTGAGAGTGCATAGATGCAGTGAGTCTGATAGTGTGAGAATAGGTAGGCGGTGAGTCTGCTGGTATGAGAATAGATAGGCAGCAAGCCTGAGTGAGAGAATAGACAGGCAGCGAGCCTGAGTGAGAGTGAGAATAGACAGGCAGAATCCCGATAGTGTGAGAATAGACAGGCAGCGAGCCTGAGTGAGAGTGAGAGAATAGATGACAGCAAGCCTGCGAGTGAGAGTAGACATGCAGTAAACCTGATAGTGAGAGAATATGAGCCTGATAGTGTAAGACTAGACAGGCGGCAAGCCTAACAGTGAGAGAATAGACGGCCGTGAGCCTGATAGTGCAGAATACATAGGCAGTGATCCTGAGAGTAAGAAAATAGACATGCAGCGAGAGTGAGAGAATAGACAGGCAGAGAGCCTGATCATGTGAGAATAGACAGGCAACGAGAGTGAGAGAATAGACAGGTAGAGAGCCTGATCGTGTGAGAATAGACAGGCAGAGAGCCTGATCGTGTGAAAATAGACATGCAGCGAGAGTGAGAGAATAGATAGGCAAAGAGCCTGATCGTGTGCGAATAGACAGGCAGCGACTGTGATAGTGTAAGAATAAATAGAGTGAAGGGCAGCGTGCCCTGCATAGACACTTTCAAAGGGGCCCCGGACAGACCATCACACCTTTATTTGGCGGAAATCTAACTATATGTACTAGAACTGCCTATCCATGCTCTCTATAATGCCACACTGGCAATAGTGTAGTGTGGCTTATGAGTGCCAAGACACATCCAGCACTACAGTTCATTCTCTAATCTCTCTCATTATGTAATCCCTATTTGCTCCGCCTCCCTTCTCATGTAACACTCTCATGTCAAATATCAATTACAGCATGCAACCTGACTGATTCAGGAGTTTCCAAGCTTTCGAGAATACTGATCACTTTGACAGAGCCAATCTTGGCAATATGGCCATTAATACTGCACATATCTCTAAATCACGAAATCATGCTGCCAACCCTCGTTATGATCAGGCGTAAGCCTTCGTTACAGGTGTGGGGTGCATTGCCGGCTCCCACTCTTCTTATTCGAACCTTCATGCAAAATTTTATGATCATCATTGTCCATTGCATGTTAGTAACTATTGCAACTGTTGGGTAGAGTAACAGCTAGAGTCCAACTCATAACATAACTGTACTAGTTAAGCAAGGCAAATGGACCGGCAGCATGCCCATGTATTATCAAGCCATAGAACTCCTATTTTCAGCTGATTGCATCAATGAAGGCCATTTGATTGATGATTTAGATCCTATTAATCCAACCTGACCTACAGAAAGCTAATTACATAGAGTACAGTAGTGTATATCTCCAGCCCCTTACTATTTAAATAATACCACCACTGATGAGCAGCCATCCTTAGAGAGCTAATAGTGCCGGGTGAACCAGCCATTCTGGCAAGGAAGTAACAGGTAGCTACTAGGCTTAGGCTACAAGCACTGAGAACAGTGGCTATCAGGACGAATGCCCGGATGCCATTGCTCAATATGTGACACCCCACACGTGATCGCTTAGCCAAATGGTCGCAGTATTTGCAGGTCCTCTGCCGACCTTTACCTGGGCTCGGGTGATGTGATGGTGGGCTTAATTAGTGTGGGATAAACCACTAAGATAATAGCAAATTTTTCTCGTTCTAACAGCCAATAATTATTTCAGCCGAGAATGACTGAATAACCCACTAAGATATTTCATGGCACATGAATTATTCAACTCAGTCAGCCATATAGAAATACAACACACACAAAAAGTTAGAGCAGTCTTACATCACAGGATATACCACCTTATTATGTCATCTATTGTTTGTGGTTTTCCCAATTGGTGAGGGGAACTGAACAACTACTTAATGTCAGCCTACCCGCTGCATAGCAGTAGGTAAAGGGTCCAGTAAAGCGAGATTAAATATGACATGATCAAAATAGATCCTAAAGCCTGTCAGGAATAAATAATGTGCTTATAAACTACAAGCCAGAGACACAGATGGATAAAATTTGAAAAATTGTTCAGATGTGCCCACACTTGACTGCCATTGCAGGGCTCCTCTAAAAGGTTCTAAAAGAACTAAAACGTTCCGCAGACTGGAATATTTTTAGAGATGTTCCAACTGAGGGAAACCAAGCATTCTACTTGGTACAGCTACAGCTGGTAATTTAGTGATATGAAACTCATAACAACTAATTGACAAAACTGACTAACAGAACAGAACTTATTATCCTACATATAGACTCCTTGTGTATGTAGAATACATGGAGGTATAACCTCTTAACTAGAACTGAACTAGACACAGCTGATGCCAATGCCACTGAAGGTCATAGATTACACAAAATAAAGTTAGCTGAAATAATAGACATCTTCCAACAGAACAGTCACAGGATCATGTGTTAATGTTACTGCATTAGTCACTCCTTGTTATTGCAATAGTGGGAATTAAATCGGCAATTTTTGGGAGGCACAAATTCACTTAGGGGGAAATCACAGGTTATATTGCATAAGATCAGCCTTCAGAAACTTGCCAGAGTATGGACTAGCATTCAGATCACTACGATTATCAACATCTTGCGATAGTACTGGTCTCATATACAGTGACATCTGATAACATTACTTGACGTACATATTTACATGTATATTTATAGACACAAACACACACACTTTTGTCCTAGGTGACCACAACAAGCTAGCCAGAGCCACTAATTGCTCCGAGTGTTGGTGATACCTTCTAGCAATGTAGACCTATTGGAATCAATACTTCCTTATTACAAACACACTCTGAGAACACTCACCTTGCCATCACTTCAGCAATGTCAGGTAACTCTATGATCAAATGTTGACACTTCTTGAGCCATCATTCACAGCTAGTCTAAGTCAGAGACATCGAAAGCAGCTTCACCCACTCCATCCCACTACAAGGAAAAGCAATAGAAAAACAAAACACACTGAAGTGAATAAATGCAATCATGAAATTCAACTTGTACTCTGCAAGCTGATCCTACCAAGAAATTGTTAGAAACAGTTTATCAAACTCTAGCTAAGAGGTATAGTCTCTTAAAAATATTCACTAACACGGCGGTTCTGGATCTCTAGATTGGAGTCAGTTGTAACACAACAAGAGGTAGAGGCATGCATGAACATATACTGTAGTATAATGCAGAAATAGAACGGTCAAGAAAGTGTGGTAAAAAACCACAACATTAATTTTAGAGGTTAGTGACAGGGAAGAAACGTCAGCTCTATATATTATAGAAGAAACATTCCTACACAGGAAACTAGTTGCACACACAGGCATACACTACTAATGAATGACAGGATTCAGTTTTGATCAATACTCATTCACTGATTAAAAATTTCGGTATCACAAGTTACGACCAAGGATGAAGTGATGGTAAAATAACTTAATTAAGTATTACATAAAGATTCATTATTACTACATAAAAATATACAGCTTCATACTAAAACATATTTATTTTTAATTTCTGTAGTATCTGTAATAATAGTTCAAATGTTTCGGCTCCATGTAGCCTTCATCAGTGACTTTTTAAAAGTGATAAAATAAAATACATTTCTTTTCCCATCCTATTTTAATGTATAAATAAGGCTATAGAAAAAACCCAACTTTGTTTCAACACAGAATAGTATGACATTCACTTCTAACATTCAAATAAACTGAATCAAACCTTCTCTTGCTTGCTGCTCTCACACTCCTAGCACTCTTTCTATCATTACAGATTCATCACCTCTTCCTACTAATACCTGTATTAGGTAGACATCTATTGCTACTGGACTTAGTACTGCTTGATTATACTGGCTTCCCTGAGGCTCCATCATTACTTTCTATACTTCTAACCCTAAGGAAAACGGCTGCACAGGTAGCTAACTATCTGTCCTTACTTTCTTCTTCTCTACATGGCTAAATTCGCCAGAAGCTTTTAATAGCCTCAAAGGTTGTAAAACAAGAAGCCGTAAACTCCTGATCGAATGGTACAAAAAATTGGTAAAGGTTACATAGCAAAAGAAAGTTTTAGCCATTGTCAGAATGAGCAGTCTTTTAGACGTCTTTTGATTACCGTATGTCACATATAGCTTTAATATTGTATTTTTTATGATTCTTTAAAGTGATCGACTTCCGTGGCTGCATTAATGCAGCCGCTATTGTTTTTGTTCCCCATTTAACTTCAATAAATCCACCTGATATGAATTCTCACTTCAAATAAATGCTTCGCCCAGACATCTTGAGAACTAATGTGGAGTTGTTGGCTGCAGCTACTTACTTACAAATTTCTATATACATAGTGAAGGCCTACTATAAAAGACATCAGCTGTGTTCAGATATCGATATAGAAGCCGTTGATTTCCATCCCATCATATTCATATTTGATTATTAAAGTTCAAACCACTAGTCATACCTAAATGTTTTTTTAATCAAACATTTAGGCTGCTATTAAAAAAACAAAACATTGAACTTTAATAATCAAGCATGTTTATACCTAGTCAAACAAATATTATCCAAGAAATCCCATCATATTGAACTGCTGCACACTAACCACTATCAATACGATAAATATATCTCTGGCCAACTCTTAGACACACTTCTGAGGATCTCATGACCCATACTGATTGTAGACAAGTTCAACACCCTATCATCCCTAACATCATTAGGGCTATTCCGGCTTGTCACCCAAGGGGGAGGTAAGTTAGACAATGTGAATGGGGGGGGGGCAATCGACATTAAAGTTAATCATGCAATACACCTTATAAGATGTAATTCTGTGTCAAGACTTAGATAAAAAATTTCCCCCCACTCTTTTTTTTTGTATTATTTATTTTTCCTACTTAGCCTTACACCTTAGCCACTGTCATCATGTATACCACTGTTAATTAAAAATTGCCAGTACACTAATGGGAAAAAACAACAACACAATCTCACTAAAGTACTAGGGAGGTGGGGGGGGGGGGGCATTTCATTAGTTACAGTGGCCGAGTGTTTACTGCCACTCCTGACGATAATATGGAACATGTATATGAAGAAAACCAAAATGAAACAGGTTTTGTCACAGCAATTCTAAATCTAATAGTACGGCACGTAAATTGCCCATTCAAAATTGTGTGGGAAAATCACTCTTCAATTGAAGTCGCACAGAGAAAGTGAAATAGCACGTAACTAAGTGAAATAGCACGGTAACTAAGTGGAAACTAAGTGAAATACCACAGTAGCTAAGTAAAATAATACGGATAAGTGTGCACGCATGCAGTATTAACCTTGGAAACGTACAGTTGGAGAGATCTAGTTGGAGACAATGTCATTCTGTACCACAGAAGCTCTACCCATATTAGACGGAAAGTTTTCAACATTTTAAGAGGAGCAATAGGTTGAAATCGAAATTCCAGAGGAATCTAACTGAAATACAAAGATAGTGAGTGACTGATACAGTGTAGCTACAAGTGCAAATGATTAAAAAAAAAAAAGATGGCCTACTATTAGCGAGTGACAGCACGGGTAACCTGTACTTTTGGGATCAACAGCACTCGTAAAGCAATTGAAATAGCACTCTCTCAGTACTATTTCAATTGCTTTACTAGTGCTGTTGATCCCTAATAGCACTGTTACCCATGCTATTACTCATTATTCGATAACCCACACTTTCAGCAATGATTGGCAGCAGAAATGATTAGTTCAGACAGTTACATGCTTTACAAGTTTGGCGGGGAGAGGTGTTTAAAGAAAACTCTGTTTTTTTTGTCATGTCAAATAATTTGCAAAACTCCTAAATACAATTTAGCTATCTATTAAACACTACACATCACAGTATTTAGTACACTTACTTATTCCTGCCATTGCAGTCCTCTTCTCCTTTATCATCACTCACGTGCAGCACAAATACAGCCTAGCCAACAAAACGAACCACCTCCTAAATCAATCTTGCAGGGTCACCAAGGACAACTTTCCACAAAGGTCGAAGGTGACAGCTAGCAACAAGAGCGCGCGCAAAGACATCGCGTGAGGTCAAAGGTGAGGGTCAGCCGTTCTGCACATAACGTCTTTCGATCCGGACTGAACTTGCATTGCGCGCGCCATGACAGTAATAACTTTACCAAAAAAAAAAAAAAAAAAAAATTATGTACATAGCGCGCGAGCGCGGGAAAACTTCAATCGATCAATCCATCATGTAGAAGGCGTGGTCGTAGGAGGTGTGGTACTTTAAAATAATAGTAGATGTTGAATGGCAAACAGATGGATGGAATCTCGGTTGATAAACCGTTGAGTGACGGTACTGGTGTTGAAGTTGAAGGAGCAACTGCCAAGGGTAAATACTTTTTAAATTACTTAAAAGTGCGCTACAGAATGCATGGGATTGCTGATACATTATGAGCGTTTAGCAAAACTTCCAAGTAGCTGGTATACATGTAATAAGGATGACTTAATGCAACCTATAAAATCTAATTAGCTAAAAGCCATCTTCTAGTTTGATGAAAAAATTCCAATTTGATGTGTAATTCTAAATAATATACACCACCTAACTTGCCATTATTGTGTTTTGATTTATGGGGAACTACATAAGCAAAGTAGTGTATATTAGTTGTTCTGCCTACCAAGTGGAAGGCTTTGCCCCAGTGAAGTCTTCATAGACTTCAAACCGGCAGGCTCGTTGTAGCAACCTGACCGAGGCAAGCGAAGACTCGCTAGTAAGTGTCTGATCAATGAAGTCCTAAGTAAAGGGCAGGATTTTCTGACTGTTTCCCACCTCTTTCCTAACTGTTACATGAGCAAGAGGTTGTAAATCTCTGCTGCCATACAGTCTCACTTAGACTCTTTGTTGATACTGTCTTGCCTTTGAGACAGTATCGCAACTTGACTACCCTGGTAGTACACAAGTAGTGGTGTAGATGAGATTATAGATGGAAGTACACAAGTAGTGGTATAGGTGAAAAGGTTAGAATGAAACAAAACTAGAATGTCATAGTAATGTAAACAAGTTTTGTGATGATTGACAAATATTAACTAATTTTAATGTACAGGGAAAGTGTGCAGGGATGCTTATGAAGGCTCAAGCCTAAACATTAGTCTTATTTAGTAATGAATCCTTTTACAATACTACTTATATGTATGTGTTCCTCCATGTAAACATGGATATACTAGATCAAGAATGTGTGGATTTTCGTGTGGTATGGAAGAAAATCAACTATGATGTGACTTTTCCACTGGATGAGAAAGCTATCAAATTAAAGGAACATATCGAGTCTCTCACTGGTATGCAAGAGCTTCTACTCAGAATTATAAACTATCTTAATGTGGCCTTATTTTTACAGGAATACCACCAGCCATGATGAAGCTAATGTACAAAGGTAATTTCTAATACGTTATTCGACAATCCATTAGATACAATTTACCAATTATATATATTTTTTATCTCAGTAAGTACTATCTAATTACCAGTCAATGTAAGATGGAAAAAAATTATTTCCATTTTTTTATTGTGCCAATTGGTTTTGATTCCCAGAAAAACAGTGCTACTACAATCTTGGAGTAGAACTAAGCAAGCAAGTTGACTTCTTCCTAAATGAACAATTCAATTTATGTAGGTATTGTAAAGGATGAAGTTACGCTTCGTGAAATAAGGGTAATAAAAGGAGCTAAGATGATGGTCATCGGCTCCACATTGGGAGAAGTTGTAACAGTACAGATGTCTAAACAGACTGCTGATTTTGATAAAATGGAGGCTGTAGCAGGTAAGTTCCTACTCAAATATAGATTGCCAGTACATACTTGTTACTATGCATGGTGCTGTAACTTCTTTCCAATGTTATTGAAAAGTATAAAACACAGAATATTTGAAGGTATCTGGCCTCCAGCATATTAATTAGAAATTTGAATAGTCCCGGTCTGCCCATTTTGTAGACAGTCAGCAAAGTTTTGTTTTAGCTTTTCAACCAAGGAAGAAGGAAGGCCAAAAACCTTGGTCATTTTTTATATGCTCTCACTCCTGTTTTGCTTAATTTCTATCTCAGCCTTCTTTTACTCATTAGATGTATCTCTTTTGCATGCTTTTTAAATGTTTGAGTGCCACCAAAACCAAGACTGGAGCATAGCAGTATCTCTTAACAGTATACATACAGAATTGAAATGTTTGGTTACTGGCTGGTTGTTCTAGCTCAGTGGCAGAGTGCTTCTGCATTAAGCAAGTGGTCCTGAGTTTGATTCCTGGTGGCGACCAAACATTTTTTTTATTCTGTATTGTTTAAAAAAAAAAAGCCTGTGAAAGAGAGAGAATGCATCTAAACACTTTCTTGCTGTGTGAGTATTTGTTGTTGTTGTTGTTGTTGTTGTTATTTTTAAGGGTGAGATAAATCTTTTAATGCTTTGTCAGAGATATTTAAAAGCACTGTCTGTGCTACTAAAAATATACCATGTACCACACACTCGCATACATATAGCATAAACCCCATGTTCCAATATGTCATGGTCACTATTGGAGACAGTAACTATTGACTATATGTTTGTCTTATTAGAACCAAAGGAACTTTTATGTGAACAAAAGGAACATGTTAAAATAATAGAGAAGGGAAAGCCAGAGGATGTAGTTGTAGGAATAAAGAATGTTCATGTAAGTTCTGAAACAATTTTCAACTGATACTTTATTTTATGTGTTGGTAAATGAAAATATATGAATATTTATTTCACACCTTTTATTTTTGAACTCCCTTGAATTATAAAATTCGTATTTGTGAAGTGCCTAAAACTTTCATGTGGAAATGGAAGTGTTGCTAACACTAATGGTAGCACTAACTTTTTATTGTGTATTTATAATAAATAATAAATATATTATAATACTTATTGCACGAGTCAGTATACAATATGGGGAGATATTTCACAATCATGTGCAAGTATTTCAATGAACCAAAAGATGTCTATCGCAATTTACAATTGAATTTTTTGACATCTCATGTCATTGTCCAGACCTACGCATGGGCACGTTTAATATACAGCATTCAATATGGGAAAATGTTAAATGCTTGCGTGATGCAGAGTACCAGGAAAAATATATAATGTATTAAATATATGTGTATGTAAATATGTATGTACATATATATATATATATAGGTATAGTTATTATTGAATATTTTACGTGTTAAACAACTACAGGATAGACTGCCACCAGATCATTCTCTCTCTGGTATGGTTAATAAGCAAGGTGCCAAAGTCAGACTTCATTTTAAGCAAGAATTGGACCAAGTTTGGATTGGAACTAAAGGTAAACTTCTTACAATTTTTTTTTTTTTAGCATGTTTTTGTTAAGTTTATGTGGAGCTGAATATTTTCGGTAAGGTGAACATTTCGTTTATTTTATTAGAAAGAACAGAAAAGGTGCCATTAAGTTCCATAAAGAAGATAGTATCAGAGCCTATCAAGGGTCATGAAGAATATTACATTATGGTAGGTGTGACCAGCCAGTTTCAGTGGAGTTGGTTGGTACAATTATTGTTTCATTGCTGACATGACTACCGCAATATTGTACAGCTAATCTTTAATAGTATATGCATACATACTGGTGTCATCTTTTCAGAAAGAGGTCTGCTTATTGCTAATTGACATCAAATAGGACACACAAATGCATTATGTTGTAGAGCTAATAAAAATAATTGGGTTGAGCGAAAATTTAACTTACCATTTGTTTTACATGAGTGTTAAGAGCTTGTGCTATAGAAGAAGTAAAATTAACCAATGTCAAACAATGAAGGACCACTGAACTTAAAGGTTTCCTCTATAAAAAAAAAAAAAAAAAAGTCTAATACATGAGCTTGATTCATGAAGAATTGAGTCCAAAAGATATTAGCAAACTGTTCTTCCACTCACTGTCATTATCTCAAGCCACAGGTACAAAATAACAAATTATCCTTCTTGGTGGACCATCAGCTGGAGTTGCGTTGCCTCCTGTAAATGTATTGGGCATCAGAGAAAGTGCAGTCTCAAAATGTTATTTTAAAACTTTCTTTATTGTTTGCTTACATTTTTTTATTGTTTGACTGAGCAACAAGCACTCAAAGGAGTGATAACAATTCAGATTAAAAGATTGAAATATTGAGAGCCAATGGTTAGTAAGTTTAAAGGCTGTAGTAACTGAGTATTCCATTCATGTAATAGTTAATAGTAGTCCAGCAGATAAGAAAAATTATTGTGACAGAGTGGACCAAAGCATGAAACTTGGTATGCAGGTTCGGTTTGGCATATATAACAGTACCAGAAGGGGTGCCAAAAAAAATTGTTTAATTAAAACAATTTTTTAAAGTGTGAACTTTTGATTAACAGTTAATTATGTAAAAGAGCTCAATATAAATTGTTTATTATAATGTATTGTGGTTTAATACTTTAATGTTAATGATTAGGAGTCACCTGATATTACAGGCAGCTAGACTATTTAATAGAACTAACTACCCTGATAGCTAGCCAGGTGTAGCAAGTTTCAGAGAATTAATTTCAGTAGAATAAAACCATAATATTTCGGCTTGGAGCCTTCTAGTGGTTACTGAACTGAATGAGGGTGACTGAACAAGGAACTTTGTATAAACAGATGATACAGACCGTGAGATCATTGTGTGGTGGGGCACAGCCCCTGGAAATGTTAGTTGGTGTTGGACAATTTCTGTGACATGTGAGTTGTACTTGGGAGGTGTGAAGGTGTAGTCATAATTGAATTAGTGGCCCCCTCCAGAATGACAGCCACTAATTCAATTATGACTACACCTTCACACCTCCCAAGTACAACTCACATGTCACAGAAATTGTCCAACACCAACTAACATTCCCAGGGGCTGTGCCCCACTGCACAATGATTTCATGTTCTGTATCATCTGTTTATACAAAGTTCCTTGTTCAGTCACCCTCATTCAGTTCAGTAACCACTAGAAGGCTCCAAGCCGAAATATTATGGTTTTATTCTACTGAAATAAATTCTCTGAAACTTGCTACACCTGGCTAGCTATCAGGGTAGTTAGTTCTATTAAATAGTCTAGCTGCCTGTAATATCGCCCTTTTTTTATTTTCGCTATAATAATTGTATTGGGCGCGCACAAATAAAAAAATTCGCGGGTATCGCCGATTATATTGACCAAAGTTTCTTGTAAGACATATTTTTGTAAAGGAATGTATATCTGGATGGCACCCCTTCTAATATTGCTGTACATACCTTTAACAAACACTGTGCTAAGTTTCACGCTTTGGTCCACTCTGTCACAATATTGCATCAAAAGTACATTTTCCCACTGGACTATAGTGTATCACTCACCAATAAAGAAATTAAAATGTATGACTTTTTAAATTGCTTTTTTAGTATGGTATCTATTCACAATAGAATTAACTACTACTTTTATCCACTTTTTGTTTGTAGGGATTTCAACTTGGAACTACAGAGTTGTCTAGATACTGGGTATACTGGGTACCAGCTCAGTATGTAGAAGCTATAAAGGACCTTATCCTTGGAAAGTGGATGTATTTCTGAGGACTCTGTATTTAAGTCACTTATATTTCACTCATCACAGCATATTTATCACTACATGGGAGGTGGATGGGTATTACAACAGGGTGATCAAGAGAAACACTTTGCTATCATCAATCAAGGTGTAGTACTATTGAAAGAATTCAAAAAATTTCAGGATGGTATGCAATCAGAAAACCTAAAACGCCTTACCACCTTTACTCGTGAATATTTGGGCGTGGCTGTATAATGAGTGGAGAAGCGTAAAGCCAAGGGTGAGCGGTACCAGTAGAAGTAGCTATCTGCCTCCAGTACTGAAAAAAATGAGTTCAGGTAAATTTCTTGAGTACCTGCATCACTATAGTAGGGATGCCACCGCAAAGCCACTCAGTTTCAATCAGCGTAGTAGCCACAAAATGTTATAGATTAATTTTATCAATAATAGAGAAACAACAAACGTCTAACCCCCAGGCGAACGTGGTTGTTGGTCAGTTTGATCATGGTGCTCGATTTGATGGACCAACGAAGCCCACGATTCCAGTACGTAAGACTACCTTAATAAAAAGCAGTGTTATTTATGATTGTATTGTTTATAGCCCCCTCCTCCAGGGTATGCACCTAATGTTGTCCAGCAAGCATCAGCTGAAGGTAAACCAATCTTGATGACCCAGAAGGAAGCACCTAAATGGGTTGGAGAAGACAGCGACAATAAGACATTTTGAAACTTTTTTCTCAACTTTTTTAATCATTGTAGTAGCTAGTAAATACAAATTTGAGGGTGGGGCTGAAAATTAGGTAACTTCATAAACTTGGGATAATCTAACTTTATCATCTTTATAAGTTCCTGTATATGGTTCATTGATGTCAGTACAGCAGTGAAGTGTGTATCTAAATGATGCCTCTACTCCGCTCACAAACTTTCCATTAGCTGAAATAAAATTACGGTAAAGTATGGCTATTTCAGTGTTGTCTGATGTGCATGTCGGACAAGAAATAGTTGCTGTAAACGAAATAGCGGTGAGTAAGTGGTCTAGAGTGTCATAATGCGTGTCAGAATAATGGACTGTTTAGGAAACAGTACTGACTAGATATATATTCCGTACTACACAAGATATCACCTCACAGAAGGCTGACCAGTATGAGAAAGATGAAGATGGAGACCTGGTTTTACCAAGGAATGAATGCATTGTAATTTGCTTGGGTAAGTCTAATAGCCAAGTTGTTCAGTATTCTGTAAATAATAGGATTTTTTAGCCAATAAAATTTTGATGAAAAGTATATTGGTTCCAAACTTTTTTTTTTAACTTTTTTTTTATGCTACCTCATCCTCCGATGTAAATTTAGTTCAACTGTCATTTTGGTAGCTTTGAGTGTATTATATTGGTATATACATGTATCTAGAACATGCTATGTCTACAATCCTAACAAACGTAGGGCTTCAGGTTTGGAGGGGGGCTCTGCTAATGGCCGACTTCTTGCTGAGCAACAAAGCATTACTAAAGAACAAGACAGTCCTGGAACTAGGTGGAGGAGTTGGTCTCTGTTCTATCCTTGTTTCTAGATTCTGTCATTCTATTATTTGTACTGGTATGCAATTTATTCTCTAATGTGCATAATTTCAATTGCAAGATTTTGTAAGTAGATTTTAAAACTTCTATTCTTGATGTCTGCCGAAGAAATAAAAAAAGAAATCAAGAAAATTTTGAAGGAAAGGATAATATTGTCCTCAAACAGTTGGATTGGACTGCTCCTTTTGCTTCAAGTAAAAATAATAATGCATTGAACAAAATAAATCAGATAAAATATTTCGATGATTGATATTAGGCCTCTGATTTATAGAACCAGAGTATTTACAAGTGTCATTTGGTTGTTACTAGAATCTATAATTATATTCATAAGGAGGGAGTGCTTTATTATGTCATAGACCAATTGCCACTAATAGTCACTCACACTTCAAACTGGCATGCCAAATTATACTTGTGTTAGCTTTATTTAAAGGTAGCATAGTTTCTGAGGCCTGTAGAACTTCACCGCTATGACAAGATCAACTTCAGGTTGTGTTAGCTTTATTTAAAGGTAGCATAGTTTCTGAGGCCTGTAGAACTTCACCGCTATGACAAGATCAACTTCAGGTTGTGTGTGGTATTATGCAACTTAATGTTTTTAGAAAAATCAAGCGATTATGGTTGGTCGGCTAAAGATATGGAAGAACTGAAATCCACTTCCATTGTTATAGCATCTGATGGTAATTATATGCCATTTACTTTCTGACTTTTATACCTATATGTGTATTTAGTTATTTATGAAGACCATTTAACTGATGCTTTCTTGTCATGTTTGATTCTATTGCATTGTGAGATGACATGCCATCTGTCAGTAATGTACCTGGCATTGGAGAAAAGGTGGGTTTATCTTGCTGTGCCTAACAGTCACTTCATATAGTTTTTAGTTCAAGGTAAACTTCATATCATTTGTTAATATTGAGACTTGTTTTGTTGATAGAGTTAATTTTACTCTGGAAGAGTTAGCGCCGGCTGTTCCAGCATATTCTTACTTCAGGAAGTGCTTAGATAGGACATACGAGCATAATAAGCAGCATTTTATGTTTGAGGCATCAGAGATTGCCACTTGTAATGTGCCTTTGTGTTCGCGGTATGATAGAGTAAAAGAAATGGTAAGTTTTGTATTGCTGGTTCTATCAGCAATCAGCGAATATAATTGATGTAATGTTCTATTATGTGATAGGAAATATGGAAGTTAACAATAAAGCTCATAAAAACATGACGGAGAAATGGAAGCTGGCTCACTACATGGAACTGATACATATATACTATCTCACAATGACATTTTTCAAAGTTATAAAGTGCAAGTTGTACCGTCTTCAATACAAAACGTATCCTCCATCAGATCCAAACAGAGCATCTTTCTTAGCTCTTGTCATTACAACTCCTTGGCCTTGGGAGGCTGCAATCTGAGCAGCATTCGGAGCATGGCCTGGGGGAGGAGGCTAAGCAAACACAGACTTTAATGAATTTAAATAATGTAATATTTATACAACTTAATTGTCAGTCTGTCATTTTTGTCTACAGTGGATCTAAAAGAAGGCAGGCTTCTGACAGTCTGTTTCCAGACAAATTGGATTTACTTGTATACAAGAATATACTATATTATGTTCTTTAAATATCATGTAGCCCCAAATAAGTCTATTCAAAATACTGGTAGTCTGATTTTAGTCAAAATAGCTCTTATATATTAACTCCTTTGTACACTATGAAATAGTCAGTCAAGCAATTCCCTCATGTGTCTCGGGTCTGTAAATCACAAACAAATCTCAAGTAGGCATTATGTGTATGTTTAGCCTGAGATTAGATTAAGTGAATATCATTAAACTACCGGAATGTTGGCTTGTGTTTTTCCACCAAACCGAGCTCCCTGGTCAAAGACAGCAACAGGTGGAGGAGCAGGAGCTGAATGGCCTTGTTGTTGAGGATAGGGGTTACCAGGGGGTTGGTAGCCAGGAGCAGCACTCGGTGTGTATGGAGGAGGTTGACCTATGCCTGGCTGTTGTTGAGGAAGGTTTGAGGTTGCAGGTTGCGGAGGATAAGGGTTTGGGGTGGACTGTGGGGGATAGGGAGTATTTTGAGCAGGTTGAGATTGAGGGGGATTGTATGAAGGTGGTGGAGGATATGCTGAATCATAACAAACAAGGACGTACTTTAAATTGAATTATAGAGTTTGAGAAGAAGATATTAACCTGGATTGTAAGGAGCCTGAGCTTGTTGTGGTGGTGCTACTTTAGGAGGGTAAGCAGAAAAAGATTGCTGACCAGGATATGGCTGCTGACTTGGATAAGCCTGTTGCTGTTGACCTGGGTACCCACCGTGAGGGACTTGCTGTTGCCCTGGATATCCACCACCCTGAGGGACTTGCTGTTGCCCTGGATATCCACCACTTTGAACTGGTTGCTGTTGCCCAGGATACATGCCCTGGGGAGCTTGTTGTGGCGGGTATGCAGGATTATTTTGAGGATATCCTAAACACAGAGTAAGATAAATGGATAAGTTTGATATGGAAGTGGAAGAACTAATGAAATGGCAATAATAGATAGTAGTGACTAGTTTTATACACATTAGCACTGACGGAAGTCAGATAGAATAGTAGTCAAAATATTAAAATAATTTAATTGCAGTTAACTGTGAAAGCAGGACTAGCGTGCATACATGTGATACCAAATCTGAACTTTTATTTACATCATAGTGTACTATGTACAATATGAGCTAAGTAACGTCTTCATCGACAGTCCAGTAAGTCATAATTCACCCCACAACATACTGAGCTTTCTGCTAAGTTTACTATGAAATGCATAATCTGTATTCATGATAATATCATTACCATTTATTTGATCTTTGTTTGGCCATTCCTCGACTTACTGGATGTTGATGTAGACACTACTTAGCTCATATTGTACATAGTACGCTATGATGTAATTAATCTGCTAGTGTTCCGCTGGTATAGGCAACATAATATCTATTACCACCTTATCTGTTAAAAAGTATTTACGTTGACACTACTTACGTTAAGTACACACCTATACACTCTGGAGAAGAATTGCAAGAAGCACAAGCTAAGTAACTGCCAGCCAATTTCAAAACAATTCATACAAACGAGTTTAATTTATCTAAAGCTGAGCTATACATTCAGGGAGGGGGGTTATGAACTTGGAGCTGCAGCCCTGGGGTGAAATTTATTTAATTAATTTAGCTAGATGAAAGTATGTATACAATCCACATGTAAGCTGCTAAAAGACACTACTTATCTTGGGCATACTGCCACGCAAACATAAATGGACATCAGTGTGCTGCATAAAGAATGCTTAAAAAATGAGGCTTCATTAATAACTTCTGCCTACTGTTGGACGACGAACAAACCATAAATCCTTTGACTAGCTAGGCTAGCTCGCTCCATTTCTGGCTAATGCAAATCACTACAGAACTACCACAAACGAAGTACTTATACTAACGCATAATAACTCACCACTCATGTTAACTGAACCAAGTAAAACTGTACCAATAGCTCCTTCAGTAGATTTCTTGGCACGCAAACCGTAAACAATAGCCACCCTTTAGCAATGTTTATCTGTCCCCGCCCCCCATCTTTTATTTAGCAATGCAATCACCCCGCCCACCAATTACCTGTCCTCGTAATCACCACTGTACAGATAATGATGATAATGGTATAGTGTATTCTCATTACAAATGAATAAATAAGGTTGTGAAATAGTTGTCATTCAAATTTCTTCCTTAACACTTTCTTGAGTAATACAGGGAGTAAAGAAATAATTGCTAGGATAGTCAGAATTACTATGGACCACTTCGACACATGCCCTGTGTCTGTAGTGAGTTGATATAGAGTAGTGCCTGCACGAATGAAGAAGAAAGATGGTGGAGCCACTCCTAAAGAAAAGAAAATTGTTAAAAATAAAATGTTCCACAATGGCTAGTTATAATGGTGTGTGTGTGTGTGTGTGTATTTTTAAAGCATGAGTAAATGTAGATGTCATTCATATAAATATATATAATACAATGCTCAAATATATAATATAATAATATATACATAATACTATTACACAAGTCAGGTGTGATATGGCAGAGATATTTCACGAGCAGGCTAATTTATTTTCACAAGCCTGAAGTGAGTGAAAATCATTCTTGAGTGTGAAATAGCAAGCTATATCAACTCTGACAAATGTATTAAGTGATTTATTTTACTCTTCACTGCAGTAGTTCAGACTAGGGTTGGTAACTCAGCTTGTAAAGCTTGCTGAGTTTCTGTAAGTTCATAGAAGCTCCCCGGGTCACAAACTTAGTAAAGATATCTAGCTAGAATATATATATCTTAGGTGCCATCACTATTATTGTCCCAGGGTAGTCTGGGAAATGGCACAGAAAGCTCTCTTCTGTGGATAAATTGGAACTAAAAAGTTCAATACTTGGAATCATGAAATGTTGTGTGTATGAGGGGGGAAAAGAATTGACAAATGCACATGACAGATGGATACATGTGTATTAGGACCAGTGAACACAAGTAGGACATTAGCATCGCCATATATATAATTTAAAGTTCAAGTTAAAAAACATTTAGCACTTACAAATGTCAATTTTGGCAGAGTTTGTTTATTGTCAGAATGAGTATTCTAATGAGAGGTCAAATTATGGTATTTATTTGTGAAATTTAGGGAATTATTATCACAAAATGTGAAAATCACTTCGGATAAGAAGGAGGAACGCGAAAAAGCAATGGAATCAGAGTATGGATATCCATGATAATCCACAGTACAACTCCACACTCTACAGAATCCTCACCAATAAATGTTCCAACAAAAAATGGGAGTAGTTTAACTCCTACTATTGGAGAGGCAATGTTGATGAAGAAGTTTGGTAGAAATGGAGTTATTCTTAAAAAGATAATGTACCATAACATATCGCCATGGTGTTGTGCTATCTGAGCTTGCCATGTTTTGAGTCTTGCTGGAAAATATTTCCTCACTAGCTTGTGGCAAACAAACTTGGACAGTAGATAGCAAAAGGCAGCACCCACAGACGAGCACTAAATAATACCAATAAATGAATAAGGAGAGAGAAAGAAAATAAACTATGTATCATATAATAGATAATAAATACCTACATGTAATAGGTGAGCATGAAAGATACTCTTAAACCAAATGCTGTGAATTTTCCATACTGGGTTATTTACGTTTCCACTAAGTATTAATACTCTGCTGTGTGAATGTTTGTCAACATTTCGTACCAATGCCAGACTTGGCCAACCTACTTAGCAAACAACAACAGCAACAACAACAACAATAAAAATAATAATAATAATAATATTACTAATAAATTAATAAATTAAAAACAAAACAAAAAAACATAGCATTTTTTGGGGGACGCATGTTACCCTAATGTTTGCTGGCAGCCACACTTCTTAATTATTCAGGCAAACTTTATCACCTCATTGTTCATTCTTGTTTACAGAAAGCTCAGGCAGCAGCTATCTTTCTTTCAAGTAATTGTTAAGCATTTTTTACACCTAACCTGGCTGGTCGAATTGATACTGTCAGATACTGAGGGACCATAGAAAAATTTCATGGGATGTTCCATCAACAAATTGGAATGACTTAATTGAAAAGAAAACCCATCATTCCACCTTTTATGCTTGTAGTCATATGAATAATATATTGAAAAAACAACAACACAAACTAAACAAACAAATGAAAAGAACAATGAATATACTTATTGGCTGCAGGTCAAACAAATTGGTCAGTGTGCACTAAAAACTTGTCTATTATATGTAAGAAAAGTGAATATTAAACCATTATATACTTAAAACACAATACAATAGACTCGAGTGTCTCGCTCACTCAATAATTTTTTCACTTGAATGCCACATTAAGACTACATGGATAAAAGCTTGTAATAATAAGTAAAGCAAATGCAATCCTTACCATGCACACTATAAACAGAGCCAGTGGAAAAGAGAAAAGGAAGCCTGAGAGAATACTGAGGAAGATACTGCCAGGAATGGAGAAAGTCTGTAAACTATTAAAAATTAAGGACATTAAGGGTAAGATTTGTATATCAATGGGATTTTCCTCATCAATGCAGGAGTGTCAATGTAATCACCCCTTATTCCCTGTTGCATGGTGGCCATCTGACTCCAATATTATACTTTGCATTACTGAGAACTGAACAAAAACAAGACTTTCAAGATACAAGATGTAAGTGACCATTACTGCAGCAAGTACAGTACTGAAATGGCTTTCCTTGTATTTTGAGAGAAGGCGACCAAGTTCTTTAGCTGCATCCAAGGAATAGGGAAATCGCAAGTGTTTAATATCATCTCTAAAATACAATAAAAACAATTATGGCACTCGGTGAGCATCCCAGAAATACATTTTCTTCCAAGACACATTGGTAAAACAAATAGCCACCAAGAAATAAATCAACACCACAGGTTGACAATTCACTCAAAGCACACACTACACATATTGATTAAATAGCCTAAACTAATAATCACAATCATGTATTCAAACTATAAGCATAAGCAATAGTAATATTTGGAAGAAAGTAGTCGAGTTCTAGGATTTCCCCCCAAACTTGTCATTAATATTTGCATGCTGTTTTTGCATTGGCTGAATTCCCCCTCCCCCACCTTATCCCAAACAAAATCGGACTTTCAATAACTTACTCATCTAGTTCTGGAAAATTGACGATCATAATTATCACGACTCCCAATGAGAACGCAAAAACTAGAAACAAAAGCGCGACACTCGCTTTAGTACTCCATCTACGAATTACAAACTCTTCCTTTCCCATCTCACTATTTCCACGCCACGTACCAAATAAATTGTAAGTTATTTAACTTTCCAGCTGTTTACATTTCCTTACCACTAATTCATGCAATATTTTTCCATCTTAGATACCCTTTACCAGAAAAACGTGCTTAAAAAATAAGGCAATAATGGAGTAAAAAATTGACAATGACAAAAACATAGTTGTGAATGATCAGTACAGAGTATATCCACCATCTGATCCAAATAGCAAATCACTCTTCTGCTGCTTCATGGAAACTGTTTGTCCTTGAGCTGCTGCCACTTGGGCTGAATTAGGCACATAACCAGGTGGCGGAGGCTAAAATATACATAAAAATATATAATATTTGCATCAATTGTGAAAAAAATGTGTTCTTTAAAGCCTTTACTTGTTGTTTTGTTTAAATTGCATATGGTATTTAGTTCTTAACACTGTTAGTGAGTTTAAAAACCAAGGTACTGACCCAATGGCATATACCAAATGGAGGGTCAAATTCAGTAGCTAGCTGAGCACATCTTTGTCTATGTGCAATAAATGTATTTTGCCACAGAGCAGTGACAACTTGAGAGTGAAAGCGCTACATCTTGTATTAAATCACTGACCATGTCTAATACTATAGCAATTGTGAAAAAATGTGTTCTTTAAAGCCTTTACTTGTTGTTTTGTTTAAATTGCATATGGTATTAGTGTCACAATAATAGAAACTGAAACCACCAATTACAATAAATAAAGCCCCCCTTTCTCTCTCTCGCTCTTCATACACACACACACACACACGCACAAGCCAACTATATAGGTGTACAATGCTTTTTATGTACACACTCAACATACCGGAACTGAAGGCTTAGTTTTGCCATCAAATCTAGCTCCCTGATCAAATACCCCAGATGCCATAGGTGGTTGCTGTTGAGGAATCGGATTAGGGGAAGATGAATATGGAGGAGGAGGTGCAGCTGAAAGATTAACATAAATATATTATCATTGATTGTCCCAAAACTAAAATCACTATTGTACCTTGTGAAGGGTAAGGAGCACTAGATGGTCCAGGCTGGGGAGGGTAGCCTGCAAATACACATTAAAAGTAGAAAAATGAACAAATGTGAAACATGTGACTTCCTGGGTTGGTGCCTAAATGCCTGCAATCAGCAACTATGAGGTATGCTGCCCTAAGGTGACATCATCAAGAATCATGAATACAAGTTGCTACAAATGAATAATATCAATCACCAGCTACCAAGCCAATTTATTCACACCTCAGATTCTCACACCATACAATTAATACTTCTAGGGGCATGGACTCCCACTGGCACCTTCACACTGCATAGAGTATTCTAACCTGTAGCAATTAGCAATGCTTGTAACCAACCAACCATTACTCAAAACTGCTAAAACTTTTAAAAGTGTAATGACAAGGGTTTGATTAAAACAACTGGTTCAATTCATTCTCACCATATTGTTGTGGAGGTACTCCTTGAGGCGGATAAGCTGGTTTCCCAGGAGGATAAGCTGGATGTTGATTAGGATAGGTAGGTTGCTGGCCCCGATATGGTTGTTGGCCAGGATAGGCAGGTTGTTGGCCAGGATAGGCAGGTTGTTGGCCAGGATAGGCAGGTTGTTGGCCAGGATAGGCAGGTTGCTGGCCAGGATAGGCAGGCTGCTGGCCAGGATAGGCAGGCTGCTGACCAGGATAGACGGGTTGCTGACTAGGATACCCTTGCTGCTGCTGAGAATAAGCTGATTGGCTGGGGTAACTCTTGCCAGAGCTCGCTAGAAGAAAGTGAAGTTTAATATAAAAAAAGAAAGAAAGGATACTAACATACTACTTGGTAATACCTTTGTCGTTTTTCTTCTTAAAGAGAGGCATAACCAGATCAGATACAAATGTCAAATTTTAACTACACAATTCGCGCACCAGGTTGATTATTGGCGAGCGAGCGTAGCGAGCGAGACACTTACAGGGGTAAAAATGAAAAAATCGGGGATGTTTGTTTGTATATATGTTTGGACGTACGTATGTCATTTTGTACTTTGACCCTCGCGTTTTTGTGTATTCTGTGGTCGACCCCGTCGCAAATTGCACTAACAGAATCCTCTG